>JACCDX010554853.1_pt1 | contig 31469 bp, 28 predicted proteins | sample 7449681 | NCBI WGS metagenome assembly JACCDX01 (sample SAMN15323450, study PRJNA562643) | freshwater metagenome | isolation source: river surface water | place: USA:Blue River Watershed | collected 2017-08-18
CCAAAATCACAAAGAAAACTTGCCAGCCGGAAAAGCCAAGAAGTCCATTGGCCAACCAATCAATGACTGCATCAAAGGCAGCCGAATCGAGTAACAACATGCAGTCACTTTCTAAGAGTCGCTGTCAAGAAAGACAGCGACGATATTTTAAGATTTTTGAATTCAAATGGACAGTCATTTGAAGGAAAAAACTCGGAAATGAATCCTTTGGAATTCACTTTCGGAGCCATACCGCCGCAAAGAAACCGTCCGTGCCATGGCGGTGCGGCCAAAGTCGTAAAAACGGACCCGTGCACAAAGAAGCTGCTTCGGGTACTTTCAATCGGGTGAGCTCTTCGCTAACAGGCAACAACACGAAGTCTGGGTGGGCCAATGTAAAGGCATTGGCGATGTCTTCGTTTTCTTGAGGCAACACACTGCAGGTGGCATAAACCAAACGGCCGCCTGATTTCAACAGTCGTGCAGCGCTTTCCAAAATGGCTGTTTGGGTTGCAGCCACTTCTGCAATGCCTTCTGGTTTTTGACGCCACTTCAAATCGGGGTTTCGTCGCAATGTGCCTAAGCCAGAGCATGGCGCATCGACCAATACGCGGTCAATTTTGCCGGCCAAGCGCTTGACCCGGTCATCGCGTTCATGCGCAATGGCGGCAGGATGCACATTGGACAGCTGACTGCGTGCCAAACGTGGCTTGAGGGCATCTAAACGATGGCCAGATGTGTCCATCGCATAGAGGCGTCCGGTGTTGCGCATGGCGGCGCCTATCGCCAGGGTTTTACCGCCCGCCCCTGCACAAAAATCAACCACCATTTCACCGCGATGCGCATCCAGCAAAAGCGCCAGCAACTGCGAGCCTTCGTCTTGCACTTCCACCGCACCACGCTCAAAGGCTTTGACTTTGGCCAAAGACGGTTTGCCTTGCAATCGCAAACCCCAAGGTGAATAAGGCGTTGGTTCTGAAACTATGCCTGCTGCCAACAGTTCCTTTTGGACGTCTGCACGTTTTTCATTCAAAGCATTGACGCGCAAATCCAAGGTACCTGGCGTTTGCAAACTCTGAGCCAAAGCTTCAAAAGTATCGCCCAGTTGCTCTTTTAAAGGCTTGGCAAGCCACTCAGGCAAGTTGTGGATGTGTTGCGACATCAAGTCGGTGGGCTGCACGCTGTCGCAGATGTCTAGCCATTTTTTTTCGGTATCGTTGAGCGCACTTTTGACAAAATCGCGTGGCCCAGCAAAACCCAAAATGGCCAAGCGGCGCTCTTTGGCGCCACTGCCTGAGCGGGCCATGTGCTCAAACAAAAGTTTCTTGCGCAAGACTTGAAAAACGGTCTCCGACAAGGTGGCACGTTCACGAGGACCCAGGCTGCGATGGTCTCGAAAAAAACGAGACACCACCGCATCGGCGGGATGGTTAAATTGAAGGGTCAGCCTGACCAATTCGGCACAGGCGTCTAACAAAGCTTTAGGATGCATAGACCCTATTGTCCCACTGCTTCGCTCTGAAGAACTCAAACATGCAAGAAGAAACCTTTCCACCCCTGATCGTCACGCGACCTGGCTATTACCGCCACTACAAAAATTTGATTTACCAAGTGCTGGGTACGGTGCGTCACTCAGAATCTTTGGAGTCCATGACTTTGTACAAAGCCCTGTATGGCGAGCAAGGTTTGTGGGTCAGACCTGCCGCAATGTTCAATGAAAAAGTTGAAATCAACGGCGTTGTGCAAGATCGATTTACTTGGGTGGGCGAACAGCCGCCGGCCGCTTAAAAAAATCTGCGATGGCTGCTGGAAAAATACGATGTTCCTGCGTCAAGACCCTGGCCCCCAAGCTTTCCGCGGTGTCGTCCTTTAAGACAGGCACCACCGCCTGCGCCAAAATTTGACCCTGGTCCAATTCGCTGGTGACTTGGTGGACTGTGGCACCTGCAAATTGGCACCCCGCATCGATGGCACGCTGATGCGTATCCAGTCCCTTGAATGCCGGCAACAGTGAGGGGTGAACATTGATCAGTCGGCCAGCATAATGCCCCACAAATGCCGGCGTCAATATTCTCATGAAGCCAGCAAGAACCACCAAATCGGGCTCATGCACATCGATGCGCGCTACAAGTGCTGCGTCAAAATCGTCCCGCGTTGCGTATTGCGTGTGGTCCAAAACCTCAGTCGCAATGTCTGAATGATTCGACTTCAACCAAGACAAGCCTGAAGCATTGGGCCGATTGCTAAGGACTGCTGCTATTCGAACCCCTAGCAACTTGTCCCAACGCTCAGCATGCGCAGCCTGAACGATGGCCGCCATGTTGGAGCCAGTGCCAGAAATCAGAATCACAATGTTTTTCACAAAGTCCAGGGCAACGCGACCCAAAGCACAAAAAGATACGAGGATTATCCCTGCTGCCCCTGCATTAAAAGGGTATTTGTCGCTACTAGGACAGAATATTTGCGCACGATCGTGCTAAAAACGCAGTTTCACCATTCACTGGCTTTGACCGGAGACACATTTCATGGATTTGGCATTCACACCCGAAGAGCTCGCATTTCGCGAGGAAATTCGTGCTTGGGTAAAAGCAAATTTACCCGCTGATATTTCACAAAAAGTCCACAGCGCCATGCGCTTGACCCGCGATGACATGCAACGCTGGGCCAAAATTTTGGGCAAAAAGGGCTGGCTGGGTTGGGGCTGGCCAGAACAATTTGGCGGTCCAGGCTGGAACGCTGTTCAAAAGCACTTGTTTGAAGAGGAATGTGCCTTGGCAGGCGCGCCCCGCGTCGTGCCATTTGGCCCCGTCATGGTGGCGCCCGTCATCATGGCTTTTGGCAACGCCGAACAACAAAAACGTTTCTTGCCGGGCATTGCCAGTGGTGAGGTATGGTGGAGCCAAGGCTACAGTGAACCCGGTTCAGGCTCTGATTTGGCCTCGCTCAAAACACGCGCCGAACGCGTGGGCGACAAATACATTGTCAATGGTCAAAAAACATGGACCACCTTGGGTCAATATGGCGAATGGATTTTCTGTTTGGTCCGCACCAGCAACGAAGGCAAACCCCAAACCGGCATTTCCTTTTTGCTGATCGACATGAAGACCCCCGGCATCACCGTGCGACCCATCAAGTTGCTCGATGGTGAATGCGAAGTCAACGAGGTCTGGTTTGACAACGTCGAAGTCCCCGCCGAAAACTTGATCGGCGAAGAAAACAAGGGCTGGAACTACGCCAAGCATTTGCTGGCGCACGAGCGCACCAACATTGCAGACGTGAACCGTGCCAAACGCGAACTCGAGCGGCTCAAGCGCATTGCAAAAACAGAAGGTGTTTATGACGACATGCGTTTCCGCGATGAAATTTCCAAACTGGAAGTAGACATTGTGGCCTTGGAGATGCTGGTCTTGCGTGTTTTGTCTGCCGAGAAATCTGGCAAAAATTCCCTCGACATTGCAGGCCTGTTGAAAATCAGGGGCAGTGAAATTCAACAGCGTTACAGCGAGCTCATGATGTTGGCAGCAGGCCCCTACAGCCTGCCCTTTATTTTTGAAGCCATGGACGCAGGTTGGCAGGGCGACTTCCCAGGACAGGAAGTGTCGAACGCCCCGCTGGCTGCTAACTATTTCAACATGCGTAAAACAACGATTTACGGCGGCAGCAATGAAGTGCAGCGCAACATCGTGGCTCAAACAGTTTTAGGTTAATTGAGTTAACCCTTCAAGGACAGATCATGGATTTCGATTTTTCAGACGACCAAGAACAACTGCGAGATGCAGTGCGCAAATGGGTGGACAAGGGCTATACCTTTGACCGCCGACGCGAAATCACCAACGCAGGCGGTTTTGACCGCGCTGCCTACACCGAACTGGCCGAGCTGGGCTTGTGCGGCTTGTATGTCAGCGAAGCACATGGCGGTATGGGCATGGGGCCGGTTGAAGGCATGGTGGTGATGGAAGAATTGGGGCGCGGCATTGTGATGGAACCCATTCAGCAAGCGCTGATTGCAGGTGCCGTCTTAGAAGGCTATGCACCCGACGCAATGAAGTCCGAATGGCTGCCAAAAATTGCGGGTGGAGAAGCCATAGTGGTGTTGGCACAGCAAGAGCGAAAAGGTCGCTATAACCCCAGCAAGTGCGATGCACAAGCACTGCAACAAGACGGCCAGTGGAACATCACAGGTACCAAGAGCGTGGTGAGTGTGGGCGACCATGCAGATGCTTTTTTAGTGCCTGCCATGGCAGCCGGGAAAATGGCTTTGTTTTTGGTTGCCAAAGGTGCCAAAGGTTCAGAGACTGCTGGCTACATCACCCAAGATGGCGCTCGTGCTGCAGAGTTAACTCTGAACCAAACACCTGCCAGCCTGGTCACTTTGGATGGACTCACAGCCCTGAATCACGCCATAGACATTGGCATTGCCAGTGTGTGCGCCGAAGCTGTGGGCGTGATGGACAAAACCTTGGCCATCACAGTGGACTACATGAACACGCGCAAGCAGTTCAACACCACCATTGCCACCTTCCAAGCGCTGCGTCACCGCGTGGCCGACATGAAGATGCAATTGGAATTGGGACGTTCGATGAGCTACTACGCCAGCTTGAAGCTGAACACCCCCGCCGCTGAGCGACATCAAGCCATGGCTCGCGCCAAATACCAGCTGGGCAACTCCATGCGCTTTGTGGGCCAGCAATCGGTTCAATTGCACGGTGGCATTGGTGTGACGGACGAGTACATCGTGAGCCACTATTTCAAGAAGTTGACGCAGTTGGAAATGACCTTTGGCGACACCCTGCACCACTTGGGTGAAGTCTCCAGCAGCATGCAAGAGACGGCTGGCGTATTTGCCTAAGTATTCTGCTTTCATTGGATGCTTCAAGCCATCCGCTTAACTGCGCCGAAACCGCCCTCGTGGCGGTTTTTTTTGGGCCCTGAAGCTAGGTCACAATAGAGCCCATTGAAGTTGAGATCAAGATCGAGCAGGCATGAAGGTTTTTCGAGGTTTTAACCACCCGGACAGAGCAGCGCAATGTGCTTTGACCATTGGCAATTTTGACGGTGTCCACCGCGGTCACCAGGCCATGCTTGCGCTTTTAAAAAATGAAGCAGCGCACCGCGGCGTACCCAGCTGCGTCATGACTTTCGAGCCGCATCCTCGTGATTTTTTCGCAAAGGTCCACAACAAACCTGACATGGCGCCAGCACGCATTGCCACATTGCGTGACAAATTGCTGGAACTTGAACGCTGTGGCATCGACCAAGTCGTGGTTTTGCCTTTCGACGAACGCTTGGCCAGCCAATCGCCCGAGGACTTTATTCAAAGGGTGTTGGTCCAAGGTCTTGGCGTCAAATATCTATTGGTAGGCGACGATTTTCGCTTTGGCGCAAAGCGTGCGGGCGATTACGCCATGCTTGACGCTGCAGGTCAGAAACAGGGATTTGATGTCGCCCGCATGAACAGCTACGAGGTGCATGGTTTGCGCGTTTCTAGCTCGGCAGTGAGAGACGCACTGGGCCGAGGCGACATGGACGGCGTGGCAAGGCTTTTGGGGCGTCCCTACAGCATCAGCGGCCATGTGGTGCACGGTCGCAAGCTGGGTCGTGGTCTGGGCGCATCAAGCGAAGGTGCAAATGATGGTTTCAGAACCCTCAATTTGCGCTTCAGCCATTGGAAACCCGCCGCCAGCGGTATCTTTACTGTCGAAGTGCACGGCTTAAGCCCATCCCCCCTGCCAGGCGTGGCCAATTTAGGCATTCGCCCCTCCCTAGACCCCAACGATGTCAATGGCGGCCGAGTCTTGTTAGAAACCCATTGCCTAGACTGGCCCGCTCAACTTGGGCTGGAAGGGGGCTACAGTAAAATCATCCGTGTTGACTTGTTGCACAAATTACACGACGAACTCAAATACGACAGCTTGGATGCCTTGACCGTAGGCATTGCCAAGGACTGTGACGATGCGCGTGCTTTTTTTGCAGCAAGAACTGCCGCTTAGCTGGCCCCTCCAAATGACGCTTTGACCCATGTCTGAACAAAAAACAAATTACCGTGCCACTTTGAACATGCCCGATACCGCTTTTGCGATGCGCGGCGACTTGCCCAAGCGTGAGCCAGCTTGGGCCAAGGCATGGAGCGACCAAGGCCTGTACAAAAAACTGCGAGCAGCCCGTCAAGGGGCACCTTTGTTTGTTTTGCACGATGGCCCCCCTTACGCCAACGGCAAGCTGCACATTGGTCACGCCCTGAACAAAGTGCTCAAAGACATGATCGTCAAGTCCAAGCAATTGGCCGGCTTTGACGCGCAATACATTCCCGGCTGGGACTGTCACGGCTTGCCGATCGAGAACGCCATTGAAAAATTGCATGGTCGCAAACTCAGCCGCGATGACATGCAGGCCAAGAGCCGTGCCTTTGCCACTGAACAAATCGACCAACAACGCGAAGACTTCAAGCGCTTGGGTGTTTTGGGTGATTGGGAGCGGCCATATCGCACCATGGACTTTGCCAACGAGGCCGGAGAAATTCGCGCTTTCAAACGTGTCATTGAACGAGGCTTTGTGTACCGTGGCTTGAAGCCTGTTTATTGGTGCTTCGACTGCGGCTCCTCTTTGGCTGAATTTGAAATTGAATACGCCGATAAAAAAAGCGACACTTTGGATGTGGCTTTTGAAGCGGCAGACAACGCGGCATTGGCCAAAGCGTTTGGCATGTCAGCATTGCCGGATCAAACGCCTTCAGCCTTTGCTGTCATTTGGACCACTACCGCTTGGACACTGCCTGCCAACCAAGCCCTTAATGTCAATCCTGAGTTGGTTTACGCCTTGGTGAGTACCGACAAAGGTTGCTTGGTCTTGGCCGAGTCCTTGGTGGAAAAATGTTTAGAGCGCTACAAGTTGGTGGGCCAAGTGGTGGCCACCACCACGGGCGATAAACTGGGCGGCTTGAATTTCAAACACCCCCTGTACGATGTTCACGAAGGCTACCAACGCTTCTCGCCCGTGTATGTGGCCGATTACGTGAGCGCACAAGACGGCACCGGTATCGTTCACTCTGCGCCAGCCTATGGTGTGGACGACTTTAACTCTTGCGTGGCCAATGGCATGGCCTACGACGACATCCTGAATCCTGTCCAAGGCAATGGCAGTTATGCCGACGACCTGCCCCTGTTTGGCGGCATGAACATTTGGAAAGCCTGCCCTCGCATCATTGAAGTATTGGGCGAGAACCATCGCCTGATGGCCACCTATGGCATCACACACAGTTACCCTCATTGCTGGCGCCACAAAACGCCCGTAATTTATCGCGCGGCTGCGCAGTGGTTTGTGCGCATGGACGAAGGTCCTGGCGTCTTCACCAAAGACAAAGCGCCAAAGACTTTGCGTCAATTGGCACTGGACGCCATCGACCAAACCAATTTCTATCCAGAAAACGGCAAGACGCGCTTGCGCGACATGATTGCCAATCGCCCTGATTGGTGTATTTCTCGTCAGCGCAGTTGGGGCGTGCCTGTGCCCTTCTTCTTGCACAAAGACTCGGGCGAATTGCATCCTCGCACCATGGAAATCTTGGATCAAGCTGCCAACATTGTCGAAAAAGGCGGCATTGAAGCTTGGAGCCGCGTCACTGTCGAAGAAATTTTGGGTGCGGCCGATGCCGCCAACTACACCAAGAGCACCGACATTTTGGAAGTGTGGTTTGACTCAGGCTCCACCTTCCAACACGTGCTACGCGGCAGTCACAAAGACGCTTACGATCGCAATCCTTTCCATGATGCCGGCCCCGAAGCCGACTTGTATTTGGAAGGTCACGACCAACACCGCGGCTGGTTCCACAGCTCTTTGTTGCTGGGTTGCGCACTCTACGATCGCGCGCCTTATCGCGGTTTGCTCACGCACGGATTTGCCACTGACGGCCAAGGTCGCAAGATGAGCAAGAGCTTGGGCAATGTGGTCATTCCTCAAGAGATCAGCGACAAAATGGGCGCAGAAATTGTTCGCTTGTGGGTGGCTTCAACCGACTATTCGGGTGACTTGAACATCGACGACAAAATTTTGGCCCGTGTGGTGGATGCGTATCGCCGCATACGCAACACCTTGCGTTTCTTGTTGGCCAACGTGAGTGACTTCGATCCCGTCAAAGATGCTGTGGCCGATGCCGACTTGCTGGAAATTGATCGCTTTGCATTAAGCCGCGCGGCACAGTTACAAGCCGACATCTTGGCGCACTTCAAGGTCTACGAGTTCCATCCCGTGGTGTCTAAGCTGCAGGTGTATTGCTCCGAAGATTTGGGTGCGTTTTATTTAGACGTGTTGAAAGACCGTCTTTACACCAGCGCACCCAAGTCCTTGGCACGTCGCTCTGCGCAAACAGTGCTTTACCGCATCACCCACGCCATGCTGCGCATGATGGCGCCCTTCTTGAGCTTTACAGCTGAAGAAGCCTGGCAAACATTTGGCAGTTCAGAATCGATTTTCATGGAAACCTACAGCGACTTGGGTACGCCCGATGACGCGCTGTTGGCCAAGTGGGCGCGCATCCGCGAAATTCGCGATCAAGTGAACAAAGACATTGAAGCCTTGCGAGCCGATGGCAAAGTGGGTGCCTCTTTGCAGGCCGCAGTGACTTTGCAAGCCGCCCCTGAAGATCATGCTTTGTTGGCCAGTTTGGGCAATGATTTGAAGTTTGTATTCATCACTTCTCAACTCAATTTGGAAGCCGGCGATAGCTTGGCTGCCAAAGTGGCCGTGAGCGAAGAAACCAAGTGCGAACGCTGCTGGCATTACGCCCCTGATGTGGGTGTCAATCCTGCACACCCCACTCTGTGTGGACGTTGCGACAGCAATTTGCATGGCGAAGGCGAGAAGCGTTTGTTCGCTTGATTCGGATGGCCAAAAACAAAAGCGCTTTCAATTCTGGGGCGGGTGTCTGGCTCTGGTTGGGCATTGCGTTTATGACGCTTTTGTTAGACCAACTGACCAAAATTGCGGTGGTGGGTGCGTTCCAATTGGGTGAGACTTTGCCCATCACGTCTTATTTCAATTTGGTCAGGGTACACAACCCCGGCGCAGCGTTTTCATTCTTGGCAGATGCAGGCGGCTGGCAGCGATGGTTCTTCACAGGGCTGGGTATTGTGGCCGCGTGTGTCATGGTTTATCTGTTGAAAATGCACACGGGCCAAACCTTGTTTTGTTTGGCCTTGTCTTTGTTGTTGGGCGGTGCTGTTGGCAATGTGATTGACCGCTTGCTCTACAGCCATGTCATTGACTTCTTGGATTTCTACTACGGTACGTGGCACTTTCCAGCTTTCAATGTGGCCGATAGCGCCATCTCGGTGGGTGCCGTATTGCTGATCTTGGATGAGTTGCTGCGAGTGCGACGCGCACGATAAAGACCACTGTGCATGAATGAAAAAAGGCATCCGAGGATGCCTTTTTTTGATGCAATTGAAACTTACAAAGTCAGGATAGTGCAACCTGTTGTTTTGCGCGCTTCCAAAGCTTTGTGGGCTTCTTGAACTTGTGCCAATGGGAAAGTTTGGTCAATGTTAATTTTGACTTTGCCACTTTGCACCACCGCAAACAAATCGTCGGCCATGGCTTGCGTGCTTTCGCGCGTGGTGATGTGGCTGAACAAAGTTTGACGCGTGACGTACAAAGAGCCTTTGACGCCCAACACGCCTGGGGCAAAGGGCGGCACGGGGCCAGATGCATTGCCAAAGGTGGCCATCAAACCAAAGGGGCGCAAGCAATCCAATGATTTTTCCCAAGTGTCTTTGCCAACAGAGTCATAGACAACTTTCAAACCTTTGCCACCTGTAATTTCCTTGACGCGGACCAAGAAATCTTCGGAGCTGTAATTGATGCAATATTCCGCACCGTTGGCAAGGGCCAGTTGGCACTTGGCATCGGAGCCCGCTGTGCCAATCATGCGGAAACCCAAAGCCTTGCCCCATTGGCAAGCAATGAGGCCCACGCCACCTGCCGCTGCATGGAACAACACATGGTCACCGGCTTGGAGGCCTTCTGCAGGACGTGTTTTCATGAGCAGGTATTGCGCTGTCAGGCCTTTCAGCATCATGGCGGCGCCTGTCTCAAAAGAAATGTCGTCAGGCAATTTGCAAACGCACTTGGCAGGCATCACACGCTCTTCGCAGTAACTGCCTGGTGGTTGGCTGGCATAGGCTGCGCGATCGCCCACCTTAAGGTGCGTGACACCCTCACCCACCGCCTCCACAATGCCCGAGGCTTCCATGCCCAATTTAAGGGGCATAGGCAAAGCGTACAAACCACTGCGCTGGTAAACGTCAATGAAGTTCAAACCAATGGCTTTGTGACGAATGCGAATTTCACCGGGGCCAGGTTGGCCCACTGTGACATCCACCAATTTGAGTTGCTCTGGACCACCGTGCTGGTCAATTTGGACTGCTAAGCTCATGAAAGTCTCCGAAAAATGATCGTCAATGAAATCAGTACAAGCTCGACTTTGCCACGAAATGCGTTGCCCTGCGTGACAGTCACGTTATTCCGATGGGGTTAAAGTCGCCCGCATGACACAAAAACTCTCTCCGGGCACGGCCTTGATGCTGACTGTGCCCCCACTGCTTTGGGCAGGCAATGCAGTGGTTGGCCGATTGGTCAGTGATTTAGTGCCACCCATCACGCTGAATTTTTTGCGCTGGTTGATCGCCTTCTTCATTTTGTTGCCGCTGGCGGTCAAGCTGCTCAAACCTTCCAGCCCCCTCTGGCCCTCATGGCGACGCTTTGCTGTCTTGAGTTTGTTGGGTGTCGGCTGCTACAACGCCCTTCAATACTTGGCATTGCAAACCTCTACACCGCTGAATGTGACTTTGGTGGCAGGCAGTACACCCGTTTTCATGTTGGTGATTGGCGCTGTGTTTTTCAAGACACCGGTGAGAGCTGCGCAGTGGACTGGCGCAGCACTGTCTATCGCAGGTGTGATGGTTGTTTTGTCCAGAGGCGATGTTCAACAGCTCATGCAAGTCAGCTTTGTGGTGGGTGACCTCTACATCTTGTTGGCAACTTTTTGTTGGGCGCTTTACAGCTGGCTCTTGAGTCAGCGCAACGAGCCCGAAGAAATTCGCAATAACTGGGCCTTGTTTTTGATGGCGCAAGTTATCTTTGGTTTGGGCTGGGCTGGCATGTTCACCGGCGCTGAATGGGCACTGACAGACGCACACATTGTTTGGGGACCGCCCCTCTTTTTAGCGCTGGCCTTTGTATCGGTTGGGCCGGCCGTCTTGGCCTACCGCTGCTGGGGTTTAGGCGTGCAAACAGCTGGGCCTGCGGTAGCAGGATTTTTTTCCAACCTCACGCCGCTGTTTGCAGCCATCATGTCCAGCGTGTTCTTGGGCGACTTGCCCAAGGTTTATCACGCCTTGGCTTTTGCACTTATTGTGAGCGGCATTGTGGTGTCGTCTCGCCGCTCTGACTGATGCCAATCAGTAGGTGCCGGGGTAAGCACCGCCATCAGTCAACAAATTTTGACCGGTGATGTAAGACGCTTGCTGACTGCAAAGGAAGGCACACAAGGCACCAAATTCTTGAGGTGTACCGTATCTGCCGGAAGGGATCACAGCTTGTTGCTGAGCACGAACTTCGGCCACAGTTTTACCGGTTTTTTGCGCAGTGGCTTCTACCGTGGTGCGAATGCGGTCGGTGTCAAATTTGCCAGGCAAGATGTTGTTGATGGTGACGCCCTGCGCTGCAATTTTGGTTCGGGCAACACCCGCGACAAAACCCGTCAAACCACTGCGTGCGCCGTTGGACAAGCCCAAAATATCGATGGGTGATTTAACCGAACTGGAAGTGATGTTGACGATGCGCCCAAAGCCGCGCGCCGCCATGCCATCGACGGTGGCCTTGATCAGCTCAATGGGTGTCAGCATGTTGGCGTCCATCGCTTTGATCCAAGCTTCACGGTCCCAATTGCGAAAATCGCCTGGGGGTGGGCCGCCCGCATTGGTCACCACAATGTCAAAGTCTTTGCCGGGTCCACCTGGTGCTGAAAACAAGGCTGCGCGACCTGCTTCGGTGGTGATGTCTGCGGCCACGCCAATGAGCGTGACACCCGGTGCTTCCTTTTGCAAATCTGCCACAGACTGATTCAAGGCTTCGGCGCCGCGCGCCACCATGACGACATTGACACCTTCCAATGCCAATGCACGCGCACAACCCCAACCCAAGCCCTTGCTTGCGCCACCGACCAATGCCCATTTGCCTTTGATACCTAAGTCCATGTTGACTCCTTCGAAATTGAAAATGAAATGTACTAAATTATTCGAGCACTTTGGGTGTTTGCGTGACCCAAAAGACACCACCCAACACCAAGGCGGTTCCTGCCAAAATCCAAATTGTGAACGGTTCGTTCAAAAAGAAAACACCCATTGTCAGTGTTGACATTGGACCAATCATGCCGACTTGCGATGTGAGTCCGGCACCGATGCGTTCGATGGCCATCATGATCATTAAGACGGGCAAAACAGTACAGGCTGTTGCATTCAACATTGAAAGGCCAATGACCTCAGGCGCCACATGAAGGGCCGAAAAGGGCTTGAGTAAAGCAAACTGCAAAATGCAAAAAAAACATGCCACAGTGGTTGCCAAACCGGCCAATCGCAATGACCCCAAACGCTGCACCAACTGGCCGCTGTAACTCAAATAAATGGCGTATGTCACAGCACTCAAAAAGACCAAAGTTGCACCCAGAAAAACATTCTCACCGACCAATGAAATCTCGTGACCAAACACCAACAAGACGCCGCTGTAACTGACCGCCATGGCAACGCCTTGTCTGTGCGTGATTTTTCTTTTGTACAAGACCCAACCCAGAATCAAGACCAAGGTAGGATTGAGATACAGAATGAGCCGCTCAAAAGATGCGCTGATGTATTGAAGTCCTAAAAAATCAAGATAACTTGAAAGGTAATAACCCGAAAAACCCAAGCCCAGTACACCCCACACATCACCTCTTGTCAGAGGGGCCTGGCCGCGTCCAGCCCACCAAGCCAACAACAAGAAAAAAGGCATGGCAAACAACATGCGAAACATCAACAAAGTGATGCTGTCGACGCCGTATTGGTATGCCAATTTGACAATGATGGCCTTGCCGCTGAACGCAATGGCGCCTGCCGCCGCCAGCAGCAAACCTGAAGTCAATCGAGAGGCTTGGATGGATGTCAAAAGCCTGCTGCCAAACCGTCACGCCTTGGATCGGATGCAGCCACATACCCTTCCACTTTGGGGTTACCCATGCGCCAGATAAATTGACCTGCACCAAAATCTTGGTAGGAGTCGTTGATAACCTCTAATTCATGACCTAAATCATTCAAGCCTTGCACCGTGTTGGCATCCATGTTGGCTTCTGCATTGATGGACATGCCCTCGTTGTAGCGCCAGCGCGGCGCATCGCAAGCCGTTTGTGGATTTTGTCCATAATCAAGCATCCGTACCAAGGTTTGCATGTGGCCTTGGGGTTGCATATTGCCGCCCATCACGCCATAGCTCATGACGGGCTGACCGTTTTGCGTCAGGAAAGCGGGAATGATGGTTTGGAATGGACGCTTGCCTGGCGCAACCAAGTTGGCAGGGTTCAAGCCCTTTGCATCTGTGCTGAAACCAAAGCCCCTGTTTTGCAAACCGATGCCATATGTTGGTTCGACCACACCGGAACCAAAGCCCATGTAATTGCTTTGAATGAAGCTGACCATCATGCCGTTTTCATCCGCTGCTGTGAGGTAAATCGTGCCGCCTTTAACAGGATTGCCCGCTTTAAAGTCTTGTGCTTTCTTCATGTCAATGAGGTTGGCGCGGCTTTTTAAGTAAGCGGGATCTAGCATTTGCGCTGGCGTGACTTCCATGTGTTTAGGATCTGCCACATAACGGTACACATCTGCAAAAGCCAGCTTCATGGCTTCAATTTGCAAATGTTGAGAGTCCACCCCATCGACCTTCATGCTGGCCAAATCGAAGTTTTCCAAAATACCCAAGGCAATCAAGGCCGCAATGCCTTGTCCATTGGGCGGAATTTCGTGGAGGGTATAGCCGCGATAATTTTGGGCAATCGGTTCGACCCATTCTGCTTGGTAGTTGGCCAAGTCTTTCAAGGTCATTGCGCCGCCATGTTGATCTGAGAAACGCACCAAGGCCTCAGCAATTTCGCCTTCATAGAATGCGCGACCTTTGGTTTGAGCAATCGCCCTTAAACCTTTGGCGGCCGCCTTGAATTGAAACATCTCACCCACATTGGGAGCACGACCCCAAGGTAAAAAACTTTCGGCAAAGCCAGGCAAAGATTGAAGCAAAGGCGTGGCTGCTGCCCACTTTTGTTGAACCACCACAGGCACCAAGTAACCGCGTTCTGCAATTTCAATGGCAGGTGCCATCAAGTCTGCAAAGGGCAATTTGCCAAAGCGCTCACTCATGGTCGCCCAAGCACTGACCGCGCCAGGCACCGTGACTGAATCCCATCCCCGTTTGGGTGGATTAACGGCATCGCCACCATATTTCCGATGGAAATAATCGGGGGTCCAGGCTTGCGGTGCAGGACCAGAGGCATTCAAGCCATGTAGTTTTTGACCATCCCACAAAATACAGAAGGCATCGGAACCCAGGCCATTGCTGACGGGCTCTGTGATGGTCATGGCGGCGGCCGCTGCAATGGCAGCATCCACTGCATTACCGCCTTGTTGCATCATTCTGAGACCCGCTTGCGCAGCCAGAGGATGCGAGGTGGAAACGATGTTGCGCGCAAACACTGGCAAACGCGCAGAGGTATAAGGGGTACTGAAATCAAAGGTCATGGCTTAGTCCAACGTTATTTTGCGTTCGCTGATGATTTTTTTCCATTTGGCAGACTCTGCTGACAACATGGTGGCAAACTGCATTGGCGAAGTGCCAATGGGTTCAATGCCCAATCGAAGCAATTTGTCTTTGACTTCAGGATCGGCCAAGGCTTGCAGTGCTGCGGCATTGACGCGGTTCACAATTTCCGGACGAACACCAGCAGGGCCAAACAAACCAAACCACGTGTTTGATTCGTAGCCCGGCAACACTTCAGCAATGGCAGGCAGGCCAGGCGCCATGCTGGTTCTTTGCGCTGAAGTAACACCCAATGCACGCAGCCTACCCTCCTTGACATGTGGCAAGCCAGTGGGCAATGAATCAAACAAAACATCGATCTTGCCGCTGATTAAATCGGGCATGGCCAATGCCGTCCCCTTGTAGGGAATGTGCACCACATACAAACCTGCCTGAGATTTAAACAACTCGGCGGTGAGTTGGACGATGGTGCCATTGCCGCTAGAGGCATAGTTCAAACGACCCGGATTTTTCTTGGCGTAGTCAATCCACTCTTGAATCGTTTTGGCTGGCGAACTGTTGGGAACCAACATGATGCTGGGCGCATTGCCGACTTGTGCAATGGGTGTGAAATCACGCACCGCGTCGTAAGGCATTTTGGGATTCAAGTTGGGTCCGATGGAGTGGGTGCTTGAAGTGGCCAACAACAAGGTGTAGCCATCTGAAGGCGACTTGGCCACCAAATCTGAACCTAGAGTGCCGCCGGCGCCAGGTTTGTTTTCGACCACCACAGCTGAACCAATTTTTTCAGCCAATTTTTGGGAGAGCGTTCGGGCAAAAATGTCAGTGGCACCCCCAGCTGGAAAGGGCACGACCAATCGAATGGGTTTGGTGGGGTAGGCAATGCTTGATGTCTGTGCATTTGCAACTGCAGGAAACAGCGACAAAGCCATGACCCCCATCAGGGCCAAGCTTGATGCTGTGAAAGTTGAGAGGTGTTGTTTCAGATTCATTGTGTACTGCTTGATGAAATTTAAAAACGTGTCAAACCAACCATTGTGTCAGGAATTGAAAAGTCCTTAGTCGCATTGGTGAACTCAATGGTGTGCCCCATGAAAAACGGCACCCGAAGGTGCCGTTGAAAGAGCCAAGCTCAGGACGCTAGGTCCTTGGCCATCAATCCTCGACGAAGGCTTCTTCGCGCTTGGATTTGACGGAAGGCAAGAGAACAATGATCAACAAGACTGCGGCTGCAGCCAGCAAACTGGCCGACAAACCACGCGTGACAAACACCGACCAATCACCCCGTGACAACAAGAGCGCACGGCGTAAGTTTTCTTCCATCATGGGGCCCAAGATAAAGCCCAACAACAGAGGTGCCGGTTCCACTTTCAACTTGATGAAGGTGTAGCCAATCACACCAAATGCACCCACCATCCAAATGTCAAAAGTGTTGTTGTTGGTGGAATAAACACCAATGGCGCAGAACAAGACGATGGCAGGGAACAACCAACGGTAAGGGACTGTCAACAACTTGATCCACATACCAATGAGGGGCAGGTTCAAGATGATCAACATCGCATTGCCGAGCCACATAGACGCAATCAAACCCCAAAACAGTTCGGGATTGCTGGTCATCACCTGAGGGCCTGGCTGAATATTGTGAATGGTCATAGCACCCACCATCAAGGCCATCACGGCATTGGGAGGAATACCAAGGGTCAGCAATGGAATGAAAGAAGTTTGGGCACCAGCGTTGTTGGCCGCTTCAGGCGCAGCAACACCGCGAATGTTGCCTTGACCGAATGGCACTTCACCTGGACGAAGTTTGGTTTTCTTCTCAATGGTGTAGGCTGCAAAAGCAGCCAACAATGCGCCGCCGCCAGGCAAGATGCCCAATAAAGAACCAATGGTTGTGCCGCGCAAAACCGCAGGAACCAGATTACGGAAATCTTCCCCTGTTGGCAATAAGCCAGTGACCTTGCCAGTGAAGACTTCACGCTTGTCTTCTGGTTGAGACAAGTTGGCAATGATTTCACCGTAGCCGAAAACACCCATGGCAATGGTAATGAAACCAATGCCGTCTGTGAGTTCAGGAATGTCAAAACTGTATCGGGCAACACCTGAGTTGACGTCTGTACCAACCAGACCCAGCAACAAGCCAAGCACAATCATGGCCACCGCTTTGATCAACGATCCTGAAGCCAAGACCACAGCGCCAATGAGACCCAAAATCATGAGTGAGAAATACTCAGCAGGGCCAAACTTAAAAGCAACTTCAGTCAGTGGTGCAGCAAATGCGGCCAAAATCAAAGTTCCAACGCACCCTGCAAAGAAAGAGCCCAGGCCAGCAGCGGCCAAGGCAGGCCCCGCTCGCCCTTTTCGCGCCATTTGATAGCCATCAATGACCGTCACAACCGACGATGACTCACCCGGCAAGTTGACCAAAATTGCGGTGGTAGAACCGCCATATTGGGCACCGTAGTAAATACCGGCCAACATGATGAGGGCGGCAATTGGAGGCAATGCGTAAGTTGCTGGCAAGAGCATGGCAATGGTTGCCACGGGCCCAATGCCTGGGAGCACGCCAATCAGCGTCCCCAGTAAACAACCAATGAAAGCGTACATGAGGTTTTGCAAGGTGAAAGCCACCCCAAAACCCAGCGCCAAGTTATTGAACAATTCCATGAAATGACTCCTTAGCCGCTAATGAAGGTGGGCCAAACGGGAAACTGCAACTTCAAAAGCATGATGAAAGCTGCGTAACTCATGATGGACAAAATGGTGCCCAACACTAGGACTTCCTTGAGTTTGAATTGTTCACCCGCCATGCTGACAACGATGGTTGTTCCATAGATGGCAACAATGAGGCCCATGGCTGGCAATCCAAATTTAGGCAGACCACCCAACAAAACACCGAACAACAAATTGCCTGCAATGATGAAGACCAAGGGCTTCCAAGCAAAAGCACCAACAGGATCGCCATCGGGTGTTTCAACCACCAAAGACTTGAACAAAATGATAGCGCCTAGGACGGCCAAGATGACGCCCAGCAACAATGGGAAATAGCCAGGCCCCATTCGGGCACCTGTACCAATGGAATAACTTGTTGCTCCGTAGGCAAATGCCGCACCAACAACGGTGAACATCAGGCCAGAGAAAAAGTCTTTTTGACTTTTGATTTTCACAGGGACACTCCTCCAAAAAGTTTGGGATGCCGAATTGTGTGGCCAAAGGCGCCAATGTCGAATGTGGATTTCACCTACTGCGATCAGGTTTACGCCTCCAAAACTTGGGTAAACCCTAGGTTTTGAAGGCAATTATTTGATCAATGGTTTAAAAACTCGCAACCATTTGGTGGCGGGCAAACCAAATCGATTTTCGATGGCTTCAGCTTGTGCAAGCAATTCGGCTCGCTTGGGTCGACTGGCTTGTCTTTGCGCCATGACCACTGTGTTGCCTTCTCGGGTGGGCTTGAAGGCCCACAATGCGTCTTCACCAAAGGCCTCTGCCATCTTTGAAAGGCTTTGGTCGTAGCTGGATGAACGGCCAAACAAATTGACGGTCATGGTGCCATCGTCGGCCAACAAGGCCCGGCAGTTTTGATAAAACTCAACGCTGTCCAAGACTGGGGCTGCTGCCTCGTGGTCATACAGATCGACATGCAAGATGTCGACCGTGCCTTGCCACTCTTGGCTTTTAATTTCCTTGGCAGCATCCGCAATGATGACCCGAAGGCGGGGCCCATCTTCAGGCAATTTGAACCAACCCCGACACGCATGAAGAACGCCAGGGTTCAGCTCGATGGCCGTGCACGTCCAACGCAATTTTTTATAACAATACTTGGTGAGGCTGGCCGCACCCAAACCCAACTGCATGGCGTGACGACCTGCCACAGAAGCAGATTTCAAAAATAGCAAACCCACCATCATGCGCTGGACGTATTCCAGTTCCAGTTCAAATGGCTCTTTGATTTTCATGGCACCTTGTATCCAAGGCGTGCCCAAATGCAAGTACCGAGACTCGCCATCTTCAGAAAAATTGACCTCTGGGAGTTCAATGGCTTTATTTTTTTTGGCAGTCATGCGGTTTGGAATGATTGGAGTTGAGGCAACACACGCAATGTATTTTGAACCGTGGTTTGTGCAATCACCGTGAGTGATTCGTTTCTAAGCTGTGCCAAGACCTGTGCAATTTGAGGCAACTGACAGGGCTCGTTTCGATTTTGCGGCATCAATGTTGTGTCTGATTGTCGCTCGGACTGTGTGCGGTACAGCCAATGAGGCGGAATATCGGGCGCATCGGTTTCCAACACGATGTTTGACAAAGGCAGTTGGGTGGCCAAGCGCCTAATTTGCAAGGCACGATCGAAGGTCAAGGTGCCACCAAAACCCAACACAAAACCCAAATCAATGAAAGCCTTCGCTTGTTGCAAGCTGCCATTGAAGGCGTGCGCGATACCACCCCGAATTTGAAAGCGACGCAAGCCGCCTAACAATTGATCCGCCGATTTGCGGACGTGCAAGATCACAGGCAGTTTGTATTTATCGGCCAGCTTCAATTGCGCATGGTAGAAAAATAATTGCTTCTTGCGCATCTCTGGTTCGCACAAATTGGGAACAAAGAAATCCAAACCAATCTCACCCAGAGCAACCAACCTGCGATCATTGATGTTGCCATCATCAGACACGCTCAAAGCTTTTTGAATACAAGCTTCCAAGTGAAGTAAGTCTTCTGGCTGGGCTTGCGGCACAAATAGGGGATGAATGCCCAATGCATAGGGCTGATCAAACGACTTGGCTATGTCTTGAAGGGCCAGAAAGTCTTTGGCTTGAACGGCAGGCATGACACACCATTGCACGCCAGCTTCTTGCGCACGTTTCAAAACTTCAGAACGGTCCGCCGAAAACTCTGGGGCATCCAAATGGCAATGGCTGTCGATCCACTGCACCATCATGTCTGCAGAACGCCCCTGTCTAGACGTAAAACGCGACTGCAGCGAGAGGCCAAGTGCGGATCGTGTGTGACCACCACAAACGCAGTGCCTTGGTCTTTGGCCGTGCCAAGCATGAGGTCGAATACGGCTTCGGCAGTGATTCTGTCGAGGTTACCTGTTGGCTCGTCGGCCAACACACACGCAGGTTGCGTCACCATGGCACGGGCAATGGCGACCCGCTGACGCTCGCCGCCGGACAACTCGGCGGGCTTGTGTGCCGCACGATTTTGTAGACCGACAGAGTCAAGCCATTTCATGGCAATTTGTTGCGCTTGCGCTTGTGATTCTCGCCTGATGAGAAGCGGCATGGCCACATTTTCAAGGGCCGTCAATTCGGGTAACAAATGGTGAAACTGGTACACAAAACCCAAGAGCTGATTGCGACGCGCGCCCTGAGCTGAAGCGTTCAATTGAGACCAATCCTGCCCTTGCAACAGAACCTGTCCTTGAGTGGGTTTGTCGAGGCCGCCCATCAAATGCATGAGGGTACTTTTGCCAGACCCAGACGCACCCACGATGGCCACAGTCTCACCCGCTTCAACGGTTAAATCGATGCCCTTTAACACGGTGACATCAAGCTGACCTTCAGCAAATCGTTTGCTCAAACCCCTGATTTCCAGCACTGGCTTATTCATAACGCAATGCCTCCGCAGGGTTAACCTGGCTAGCCCGCCAGCTGGGGTACAAAGTGGCTGCGAATGCCAACAGCAAAGAGATGATGGCCACAGGCAGGATGTCCGTCATTTGCGGATCGCTGGGCATTCTGCTGATGATGTAAATGTCTTTGGGCAAAAAACTGGCGCGGAAAAGCGTTTCCAGTGCCGGCACGATGACGTCAATGTTGAAGGCCACCAGCAAGCCCAACAGTAAGCCGCCCAATGTGCCAATGACCCCCACCAAGGAGCCTTGCACCATGAAGATGCCCATGATGCTTTTGGGACTGGCCCCCAGCGTTCGCAAAATAGCAATGTCGGCGCGTTTGTCTGTGACTGACATGACCAGGGTGCTCACCAAATTGAAAGCAGCCACGGCCACAATGAGCGTCAGGATGATGAACATCATTCGCTTTTCAACTTGCACCGCTGCAAACCAAGTGCGATTTTGTTGCGTCCAATCCCGGATGCCCATGCCAACGTTCAAGGTGGGCGCCAATTGCTGCGCCACGCTTCGGGCTTCATGCAAATCCTTGATTTTCAATCGCACCCCTGTAGGACCTTCTAATCTGAAAATTTTCGCGGCATCTTCAACATGGACCATGACCAAAGCGGAATCGTATTCGTAATGGCCCGAGTTGAATAAACCCACCACTTGCATTTGTTTCAAGCGAGGCAAAACTCCCGCTGGCGTGACTTGACCGTTGGGCGAAATGAGGGTGACAGGATCGCCCAGACGCAGTCCCAATTGCCTGGCCAAATCAAGCCCCAAAACCACACCAAATTGACCTGGCTGCAAGGCTTCAATGCCGGGCATGCTGAGACCCTGATTGATTGAATTGCGGGCTTGCGCCGCCATGCCAGCCGTCAGATCGACCACGCTAGGCTCCAAGGCGGGGTCGATGCCCCGAACCAAGACCCCCTTCATGTCTTCGCCCCGCGCCAAAAGGGCTTGCGCCGAAATGTAAGGCGCAGCGCCCAAGACTTGGTTGTTCAACTTCACTTGTTGGAGGGTGCCGGCCAAATCTTCCAAGGCGCCACCGTCCGCGGACACAATTTCAATGTGAGACACCACGCTGAGCATGCGGTCACGAACTTCTTTTTGGAAGCCATTCATGACCGACAAAACAATGACCAAAGCAGCCACGCCCAGGCCAATGCCCAACATAGAGACCCCTGAGATGAAGGAAATAAAGCCATTTCGACGCGTGGCTCGGCCTGCGCGGGTATAGCGCCAGCCCATCACCAACTCGTAAGGCATTTCAAATTTCATCTTGTGTATTTTCCACCATGAAGTCGCCCCCAAGCCTGTGAGCCACAAGGGGGATTGTGTCATCCCTGACAATAGCACCATGAAAGACGGTTTATACCCACACCCTGCCCCTGCCGGATTGGACCTGCAACACAGCATCATTGCCTACGCATGCAACCCCAGCGAGCCCCTGTCCGAGGGCCTAGGCACATTGAATTTGCCTTATCTGGCAACATTATTGGGGAAGATGACTTGTGTTTCGCAGGGCTTCACTCCAACAGACCTCGACAATGAAAAACACCCTGAAGCAGCTTATTTGATGCCGCACGAGGCTGTTTTGAATCTGTGGGGTTTGACACCGCAATACGGCCAAGAGGCCATCATCACCCCCTGCCACTGGCAAGTGGGTATGAATGAGGTTGTCATGCTCAACCCCACAGAAATTCTGCTCACGCCAGAAGAATCTCAAGCTTTGTTGGCAGCCGTTCAACCTTATTTTGCGGAGGATGGACTCCAAGTGATTTACGAAAGTCCCTTGGTGTGGCGGGCTCAAGGTGAACTGTTCAAAGACTTGCCATTTGCCGCCCTCGAAAGGGTTGTCGGTCAGCACGTCAATGCCTGGATGCCATCTGTGTCCAAAGCCAAGTCATTGCAAAGGCTGCAAAGTGAGATGCAGATGTTGCTGTATCAACACCCTGTGAATGATCAGCGCAGTTTGCAAGGCAAGTGGACGGTGAACTCTTTTTGGGTCCATCGCCAAATGGATCAGCTTTACCCGCCAACCCTTCCCGCTCGAATTCACCTTGATTTAAAAGAAGCCAGCTTGTTGAGCCATGCCGCGCAATGGCGAGCGCAATGGGAACATTTGGACCGCACCGTTTGCAAGAATTTGGTTGATGCCATGTCGGCCCACCAAGAAGTCTCCCTCACACTTTGCAGCCTGCATGCTTGGCGACATTACCGTTTACAAAAAAAATTCATCTTGAATGCTTTGATGCGCGCATTCTCTCCCACGACAGTTCAAAAAGAATTAGGCGCTTTACTCAAAGACGCTCCCACCTCATGAGTTTTCAAATATTGACACGCGATGTGCCTCCGCGGAGTGCCTGGTCTTTGGAGCAAGCAGGCATTCACCCCTTGCTGTCTCGCCTGTTTGCAGCGCGCGGCATCTTGAGCCCAGAAGAATTAGACGATGGACTGGCCAAGTTGTTGCCGCCCCAAACTCTCAAGGGCACACATGAAGCGGCTCAACTTTTGGCGCACGCCATCCAACACCAACGCAAGGTTTGCATCGTGGCCGACTATGACTGCGACGGTGCGACAGCGTGTGCCGTCGGACTTCGCGGATTGCGCATGTTGGGCGCACAACACGTCAGCTACATCGTGCCTGATCGGGTGGTCGATGGGTATGGCTTGACGGCTTCTATTGCCAAGCGTGTGAAAGATTCAGGTGCAGATCTTCTGGTTACCGTTGACAACGGCATCGCCAGCATCGAGGGGGTGGCAATCGCACAAAGTTTGGGCATGCAAGTGCTCATCACCGACCACCATTTGCCTGCTGCCCAAGTGCCCCAGGCCGAAGTCATTGTGAATCCCAATCAAGTGGGCTGCACCTTCGAAAGCAAGGCATTGGCCGGAGTAGGGGTCATGTTTTATGTGCTGCTGGCTTTGCGCGCTGCGATGCGAGAACAAGGCATTTTCTCGGCAGAAACACAACCCAAACTGGATTCGCTGCTGCCCCTCGTGGCGCTGGGCACCGTGGCCGATGTGGTCAAACTCGACAACAACAATCGCCGTCTGGTTGCACAAGGCTTGAAGCGCATTCGCGGAGGCCTCATGCCCTGCGGCATGCAATCACTTTTCAAAGCCGCAGGCCGAGAGCCCAAAGTGGCCACCACCTTTGATTTTGGTTTCGCCTTGGGCCCTCGCATCAACGCAGCGGGTCGACTCTCAGACATGACGCTCGGTATTGAATGCCTGACCACCGACGATGCAGCGCGCGCCGATGAACTGGCCAGTCAACTCGATGCCATCAACCGTGAGCGGCGCGACATTGAAGGCGATATGCGCCAACAAGCCATGGAAATAGCCGAGTCTCTGTTTGATGAAAGTGATGAACCGCCACCCGCCATTTGCGTGTTCGATCCCGATTTTCACGAAGGCGTTGTGGGCATCGTGGCCTCGCGCATCAAAGACAAATTTCACCGACCCTGCTTTGTTTTTGCAGCCAGCAATGCGCCAGGCAAAGAACACGAACTCAAGGGCTCGGGTCGCTCCATTCCTGGTTTTCACCTGCGCGATGCCCTCGACTTGATGGCCAAACAACATCCTGACTTGTTGCTTCGATTTGGTGGTCACGCCATGGCGGCAGGCTGCACCATTGAAGAAGAAAATTTAGAGCTGTTTGAAACTACTTTTATGGCAGTGGCCGCGCAATTGTTGTCACCCGCCACGCTTCAGCGCAAATTAGAAACCGATGGCCCACTCGACGGCAAATACCGCCGCGCAGAGTTTGTCGAAGTGATGCACCGAGAAGTCTGGGGCCAAGGTTTTGCACCGCCTTTGTTCAGCGAAGAAGTCGAGGTGGTGTCGCAGCGCCTCGTTGGTGAAAAACATTTGGCACTCAAGCTCAAACACCAAGGCCAAGCGGTCGACGGCATCTGGTTTGGCCGCATTGAACCGCTGCCAGCCCGCGTCAAGTTAGCCTATCGATTGGATGTCGATGAATGGCAAGGGCAAAAACGCGTTCGCTTCTTGGTGGAAGCGGCCGAAATTTAAAGGCACTTTACGGAACAGCTCAACTTCGTTTGGCTTGCAGGGCTTTCAACACAGCAGGCGAAACCAATCCTTCTACTTTTCCGCCCAGGGTAGAAATTTCTCGAACCAAGGTGCTGCTGATGTGCTGCACAGAAGCACTGGTGTGCAAAAAGATGGTGTCGACTTGCGGGGCCAAATGGCGATTCATGCCTGCCATTTGGGTTTCGTAATCGTAGTCGGTGACGGAGCGCAGGCCGCGAACAATGACGCGCGCACCTTGGCTTTGCACAAAGTCGCACAACAAACCTGAAAAAGGCACCACGCTGACGTTGCCAATACCTTGAGTGACCTCTTTTGCCAATGACAAGCGTTCGTCCAAGGTGAACAGCGTTTTTTTGTGATGGGCTGCAGCCACAGCAACCACCACCTTGTCAAACATTTGTGCGGCACGATGAACCACATCTTCATGGCCCAATGTGAGAGGGTCAAAAGTTCCAGAATAAACAGCAATGACGGATCGGCTCATGCGGGGCTCCTGATCAATTGGAGGGATTATCCCTCGGATGGGCGTTGCAGCAAATGTGCGTGCACAGCGCCCGCTTTCATGTACTTCACAAGTGCCAAGTCGCAAGCGGCGATGGCGTCGTCTTGCCACTTTTGCGGTGCCTCCAAATACACCCAGCCGCCAGGAACAACGGCCTTGGCGGCAGCCTGCAAGGCTTTTTCAAAAAACAGTGCTTCAAAGGGAGGGTCTAGAAAAACAACATCCAAGCTAGAGGGTGCCAGACGTTGCAGCGCCATCATGGCATCGCCTTTTTGCACTTGAACCGCATTGGCTGAAAGCCGCTTGTGTGTGTCCAACAACAAGTTGACCAGTTGAGGGTCTTGTTCCACCATTAAAACGGACTGGGCGCCTCGAGAAGCCGCCTCAAAGCCCAAAGCACCCGTTCCTGCAAAGGCATCGGCGCACCGCCAACCCGTCAGGTCTTGACCTAACCAATTGAACAGTGTTTCTCTGACCCGATCAGGGGTCGGGCGAAGTCCAGGCTTGTCGATTACCTTGATTTTGGAGCGTTTCCATTGACCGCCAATGATTCTCAACTCGTGCGAGGGAGAGCCCTTGGCATTGGCGATGTTGGCAGGTTTGGATGGGCTTTGATTCTTGCGCATGGTGTGAAGCTTAACGCCTTGAACAGCAAGGCGCAGACAGGGCAGATAAAAAGCTGGCATTCAGCACGCAAGATGAAGACTTCTAGCCCAGTTTTTCTTAGAATGAGCCACCGTACAATGGCCTAATATGTTCAGCTTCTTTCGCTCTAAACCCAAGACCCCGCCGGTCGATCCAACCACCGAGGCCAAAGGAACCTCTGGCTCAACTCAAACTGAATCGGCCAGCATTGTCAGCTCGGACTCGAAAGAGACTGGGCGTGAATCGTGGTTTGGCAAACTCAAAGCTGGCCTGAAAAAAACAGGCGGTAGCCTGGCGGCTGTTTTTACTGGCACCCAAATTGACGAGGACCTGTACGAAGAGTTAGAAACCGCCCTGCTCATGGCTGATACGGGCGTAAAGGCCACTGAACATTTGCTGAAAGATTTAAAAGCCCGCGTCAAAGCAAGCAAGGCAAGCGAGCCCATGGCCGTGAAGGCATTGCTCACAGACGCCATCACTGATTTGCTGCAGCCATTGCAAAAGCAACTTCACATTGGCAATCAAAAACCCATGGTCATCATGGTGGCCGGTGTCAATGGCGCAGGCAAAACCACATCGATTGGCAAACTGACGCACCACATGGCAGAACAAGGCGCCAGCGTCTTGCTAGCAGCCGCAGACACTTTCCGCGCTGCAGCCCGCGAACAGTTGGCAGTGTGGGCCCAACGCAATACAGTTGAAATCATCAGCCAAGCAGGCGGTGATCCGGCGGCCGTCAGTTTTGATGCTGTTTCTGCAGGCAAGGCGCGTGGTCGTGATGTGGTCTTGGTTGACACCGCAGGCCGGTTGCCCACCCAGCTGCACTTGATGGAAGAGCTTAAAAAAATCAAACGTGTGGTGCAAAAGGCTGATGCTGAATCGCCGCACGAAGTTCTTTTGGTGATTGATGGCAACACCGGTCAAAATGCCCTGACGCAAGTCAAAGCATTTGACGAAGCCTTGGGCCTAACTGGATTGATTGTGACCAAGTTAGATGGCACCGCCAAAGGCGGCGTTCTGTGCGCCATCGCGCGCGAAAAACCCATTCCTGTTTATTTCATTGGTGTGGGCGAGCAACTGGATGATTTGCAAACTTTTGACGCCCGCGAATTTGCGCAAGCACTACTCAATTAAAGCAAGGCCTTATGAAAATACAACGCAAATCGCTGATCATTTTGGGAATTGTCGTTGGATTGGTCAGTTTGGCATACGTCAACCGGCTTTACATCTTGCAATACAGCTTGGGCTGGTACACAGATTGGGCACATCCTCGCAGTGCACCGCAAGACATTCCATGGGCCAATGGGCCTGCCTCTGAAGCGACGCCAGCTGCGCAAAGGCCTCCCAACATCATTGTCATTTTGACCGACGATTTGGGCATCAACGATGTCACCATGCATGGCGGTGGCCGTGGCGCAGAAGGTGTCCCCACGCCTCACATCGATGCCATCGCCAATGCAGGCGTGCGGTTTGATCAGGCCTATGCAGGCAGCGCAGTTTGTACCGTATCGCGTGCGGCCCTGCTAACGGGTCGTTACCCTTGGCGGTTTGGCGTTGAGTTCACACCCACCCCTGGCGCCATGGCCCGCGTTGCAGGCTCTTTGTACACCGACCCCACCAAGCCACACCCTGTGAGTGTCGACCATGCAAAAGCCAAAGCCACGCCCAGCTTTGACCAACTGGGCATGCCGCCCTCAGAACGCACAGCTGCCGAAATCCTCAAAGAGCGTGGCTATCACAACATTCACATTGGCAAATGGCACTTGGGCAGTACGCCAGAAATGCGCCCCAACAACCAAGGTTTTGACGAAAGTCTGTTCATGGAAAGCGGTTTGTATTTGCCTGTGAACGATCCCCGTTCGGTCAACTCCAAACAGGACTTTGATCCCATTGACAGATTCTTGTGGCCCAACATGCGGTTTGGCGTGAGCTTCAATGGAGGGACTTGGTTTGAACCCAAACGCTACCTCACTGATTACTTCACCGACGAAGCCGTCAACGCGATTGGCAAAAATAAAAACAGACCGTTTTTCATGTACTTGGCGCATTGGGGTGTTCACACGCCCCTCCAAGCCAGCAAAGAAGACTACGACGCCCTGCCCCAAATTAAAGATCACCGTCGCCGCGTTTATGGCGCCATGATTCGCTCGGTCGATCGAAGTGTTGGCCGTGTCCTTCAGGCACTCAAAGACAACGGCATTGACCAAAATACGTTGATCATTTTTTCTAGCGACAACGGTGCGCCAGGTTACATCGGTATTCCGGATGTCAATCAACCTTACCGAGGATGGAAGCTCACTTTCTTCGAAGGTGGATTGCGGGTCCCAACTGCCATGCAATGGCCAGCGCAAATTAGTCCGGGGCAACAATTCAAACAGCCAACCTCTCACATTGATTTCACACCCACTTTGGTGGCTGCTGCAGGCGCAAAAATGCCGTCAGACCGCCCCATCGATGGGGTGAACATCTTGCAGGCACTTCAACACACCAACGCCAAAGTTGCAAAGCAAGCCTTGCCAGATCGCCCGCTGTTTTGGCGCGATGGTGGCTTGCGTGCGGTTCAATTCAAGGGCTGGAAATTGATTCACTCAGCCAAGCCCGACAAAGATTTTTTGTATGACCTCAAGTCAGACCCCACGGAGAAAAACAATCTGGCGAGCACTCAAATTGAAAAGCTCAAAGAACTGCAAGCGCTGTTGAAATCTCACCATCAGGGCATGGCCGAGCCGCTTTGGCCCACCTTCATTGAAATGCCCATCATGATCGACAAAACTTTAGATCAGCATCACACCAAAGAAGACGAATACACCTACTGGTACAACTGATCAAAGTAGGGACTGCGAATTCAATGTATGTCTAAAACTGTCTGGCCCATCATGCGTCGCGTTGTCATGGTTGTTGGCTTGCTGATAGGCTTATTGCTGGTGACGCTGTATGCACTCAAAGACAAAATCATGTTGGGTGCCGAGGCTTATGTGTATGGCTATCCCTTGGTGATCATGGACATCACGCGCGCGCAAAGCGCCATCAACATTGGCCCTGAAAACGCGCTGCGTCGAGTCCGACAATTTCCAGACGCCAACTTCAAAGATGTGGTCAGACCTAATGTCGACACCCTTTACACCACCGCATTTCTGAGCATGAAGAAAGGGCCATGGCTCTTTGAAATGCCCGTCCAATCAGAGCGCTATGAGTTGATGCCCTTTATGGATGCTTGGACCAATGTGTTTGCATCGCCAGGAACCCGAACGCGCACTGGCAACGCCGCCCTCTACTTATTGGCAGGGCCCGATTGGCAAGGCACTGTTCCAGAGAACATGACATTGCTCCGTTCGCCCACCGACATGGTGTGGCTCATTGGGCGAACGCAAACCAACGGCACAGCCGACTTTGAAACCGTTCATCGCATTCAAGATGGCTTAAAACTACAAGCTTTCAATTCTTCAGAAAATGTCATTGCGGCCAATCCTGCTGAGAAACCAATCAATGTTTCGGCACCAGGGCTACCCCCAGTCGCTCAAATCAAAGCACTCAGCACACCGGTATTTTTTGAGCGTCTGTTTCAATTGATGGTGGACAATCCCGCCGCGCCTGAGGATGCCCCACTGCTCAAACGCTTGGCGCTAGAAGGCCTTGAACCCGGTCAAACGGTCCAGCTGTCGGCCATCAATGGCTTTGGATTTTCAGTGGGTCGATGGCTGGCAGATTTGAAAATCAAGCGCACGCTGAATGACCGAGACAAAGAAGGCTCGTGGCGCACGCCGCCGCTCAACTTGGGCAAGTACGGCACCGACTACAACACGCGTGCTGTTGTCGCCATGGTGGGCTTGGGTGCCAATTTGCCTGAGGATGCTATCTACCCCAATACGGCATCCGATCAACAGGGCCGAGCATTGAACGGAAAGCACGCTTACCGCATCCATTTTGATGCCAAACAATTGCCACCTGTCAAAGCCTTTTGGTCCATCACGGCCTATGGCGCCGATGAATTTTTAATTGACAACCCCTTACATCGATTTGCGTTGGGCGATCGCGATGACCTGCACTACAACAGCGATGGGTCTCTGGACATTTGGATTCAAGCGGAAGCACCTGCCAACCCTGACATGAAGAACAACTGGCTTCCCGTCAAAGCCAATGCACCCTTTTTGTTGAATGCACGTTTGTATTGGCCCAAAGAGGATGCGCTCAATTTGAAATGGCAAATGCCACCTGTCCAACGCCTAGATTAGGCAGCAGATCAGCCCACTTGTTTTTCAACCAAATAGTGTGAAATCAGCCCTTGTAAATACTGCCGAATGTTGGGTGGATTGACGGGTCGACTTAAAGCTTGGTAACTGCCCACAATGGCCAAATACAACAGGGCGGCCAAATCTCTGGCCTTTTTTTGATCATTGACGATCAAGAAAAATTTCGACTGAAACAAGGCCATTCGCGCTGCGTCCACCTCGACCAACATTTGTGCAGCTTCAGCATTTTGTTGGCTCATGGCCCGCATGGCTTGCTCAAAGCGCAAATTCTCCATGGCAGCCCCAGCCTGTGAAAAGGCTTCATCGACCACAAAGTTCAAATCTTTGATAGGGTCCCCGCTCTGATTGGCCTGAAGGTGCGCATCCAAGGCCAACTGTTGTAGTTTCCACCGCATGAGCAAGCTGCCAATCAAATCGGCATGATCGGCAAAGTGCCAATAAAAACTGCCTCGGGTGACCTTCAATTTTTCTGCAATTGACAACACCTTGACTTGGTCAAAGCCCCCCGCCACCACCGCGCGAAAAGCCTCATCCAGCCAATCATCACGCGTGAGGCGAATAGGTTCAACGATGGCTGCTTTTGAGCTTGGCATTTCTTTTTGAAGTTGTATTGCAATCATGACCTGATTTTGCATGAGTCGAAAGTTCTTCCAAATTAAAGAAGGGCTTTGGATAGCGAAAACCCTGAACCTTGAAACAGCCCTGATGTGCTAAAGTTACGCATCAATACACATGTGTATGGAATGAATTGTGCACGATGTTAAGCTGGCTCAGAAATCAATGAGATAGGTAGATTAGATGGCCCTGCGAAGTCTCAAAAGCTGGTTGATGCCCATCATCAGCAAGCGTCTTTTATCGAGAGAACGCCTTCTTCAGCAACGGTTGAGCGCTGAAAGAAAGCGCTCCGCCCAAAATCGCCCCCATGTCTTGCATTTTTTTCATCAACCAGCCGACCCCTACTCTCAACTCTTGGCAAGTGTTCTGCCTAAGTTGTTACAAAAATTCAAGGTCACTTTAGAAACCTACCCTATCAATGCACCCTCTGATTCGGCTGTACCAGAACGCGAGCGGCTTCAGGTTTACAGTCAATTGGATGCGAAACGACTGGCATCACACCATCAAATTGCGTGGACTTTTGACGAAGTTGAAGCGCTTGAAAATGAAAGTCCAACACCGCAAAAAGCACTCAACAATGCACGGCAAAAAAAATGGGGGCACTATTTAGGCGCCACCATTTACTACGAAGGCGAGTGGTATTGGGGCATTGACCGTTTACATCACCTCGAAGAAAGATTGAATGATTTGGGATTGTGTCAAGACACCTACAACGGTCCGCTTTTCCCAACTGTTCAATATCAAGCCATTGATCCTGTGCTCAAAGGCACACACATCGATTTTTTCTTTTCATTCAGAAGTCCTTACTCGGCCATCTCCGCTGCCAAAATATTTGCCTGGGCCCGAAATTCTGGCATTCAAGTGAACTTGCGTTATGTGTTGCCCATGGCCATGCGAGGTTTGCCTGTGCCTGCAGAAAAACGCAAATACATCAGCCGAGATGCCGCCCGCGAAGCCTTTGTGCAAG
>JACCDX010560285.1_pt1 | contig 31463 bp, 22 predicted proteins | sample 7449681 | NCBI WGS metagenome assembly JACCDX01 (sample SAMN15323450, study PRJNA562643) | freshwater metagenome | isolation source: river surface water | place: USA:Blue River Watershed | collected 2017-08-18
ACTTTTCCACCAGCTGCAGCAGGCAACAAAGCCGTTTTGAAGCGTTGGAAGTTTGCTTCGTCTTCACCCATATAACGCTCACCTTTGATGTTACGCGCAATACCACTTACTCCCGTTCCAAAAATGTAGATGAAATGCTTACCACCCATGGCAGGATAGTTACCATTGTCGTTATATACTTTGTCGGTTGGGTTCCAAATCATGTCTCTACCATTCTCACCACCCAAGTAGCTATCTTCAGAGAAGGCCATAGCCAAACGCTCACCTGTTTCCAGGTTGATTGCATAACCAGGGAACCATCCCAAGCCCATTGAGCCTGTCATTGGCTTACCATTTTTGTCAACTGATGGTGCGAAACGCATATTGAATTTCTCCATCTGTCCTTCCGTTGAATTTTTCAATTCATCATCAGCCATTTCCAATACAGGACAACGTGTCCACAAGTCTTTGTTCGGTGTGATCACGATCTCCACACTAGCTAATTCACTCAGAGGACTGTGTAATCCAGATGAGTTACCCCACCATGCAAAACCATAGGTATTTCTACCGGTGGCTGTCAATTTTTCACGAGCAACCAAACCGTAAGGTGCAATTCTGCCGTTCCAAATACGTTCAAATGCTTGACCCGGATCAACGGATGTTCCATCTTGGTTAAAGAAGTCATGGGTCAAAGGGTCAAAGGGGTTGACACCTTTACCGTTGCTACCCGAACGGACCCAGTTTTGCCAAAGTGCGCCTGCATCATTGTCAGCTACCGCCGTCAACCACTGCTTACCATTGTTTTCCCAATTTACACTCCAGCTCAGCACACCGTTGCTTGGATCCGCATTGGCATTTTCACCTGGGTTAAATACTTGCTCAACTTCTACACTAAAGCCCCAATCAGCCAAAGTTTCCTGGGTCTTATTATTCTTTCCTCTTCTACCTTGTACCGATTCAAACCCAACACCAATGATGGTATCGTTGAAAATGGTATCATTCTCCAAATCAGTTGCACCCTTCTTCACCATGAACCAACCGGTGTTTTTGGTCATTGAGTCCTTCAAACCAGAGGTCAAAGACGCCTTATTTTCACGCAAGACGAACTCAAACTTCGCATTAGGTATCTTAATTGGGTCAACAACTTTAATCTTTACTGGACCCGCACCAGCAACATAGGTTGCTTCTTTCGCAAATCCGTTTTTCAAGATTTCGTCTACGGTCTCTTTGGTGAACTCCAATACATTACCACCATTACCACGACCAGCCAAACGGGTCAAAACCGGACCACTGCCATAGTTCGACTGCAACTCAGTTCCAAATTGCTCTGGCTCTGTTTTGTGGGGAATGGCTTTGTATGTTTTGATGTTACGACGTCCAGCCAAGAATTGGTTTGGATCAACCTGCAATGAATCATCAGACAAAATAGCATAAGACAATACCATGTAATAGACCGGCTTGAAGTCTACCAAACGCGTGTTTGAACTAGTAGCAAACAAATCGTTCTTGATGCTCCAAGTATGTTGAACACCTTGGTCTGCACCCTCAACCTTAATCACAGGTAATAAAGCAGCCAATTTCGGATCATAAACCTTGTTGACAATCATACCACGGTTGTTTTTCATGTCGCATTGGAACAACAAACGCGCTCTGTCAATATTGTCCAAATCTCCCGTACTAACGGTGGCATCTTTCAACTGATACACCATGTAACCCTCGAACTTATAAGTACGCTCCTTATTATTCGCATCCTTATATTTTTCTGTGTAGTTCTCAACTTTAGGACTGTTTGTATTCAAGAATTTCAATACCAATTCTTGCTCCAATTCCTGAATTTCGATATCAGGTGCATTAGGACCATCCAAAATTTTGAAATTGTTGTTGAACAAGGTTTGTGCTTTATCACTCGCCAATTGCAACAAACGAATCGAACCTGTACCCAAACAAGGTGAACCTGCACCACCACTGGTAGTACGTGCCCACACTACACCTACAGTGATTCGCTGGATTTGACCAGGACGCAAAGTAAATGGACCTGTAGATTGCAAGAAACGACGGTCCCCAGGTTTGTTACCTGCAGATTTTTCATCCCAACATTCTGTAGGATAACTTGGATCTGTATTAGCTGGGAACATGAATTTGGCCGGCTTAGAACCGCCAAAACCAGTACCACCATAGGTTACATTCTGTCCACCCAACCACTTTCCTTGTAACAAATTGTAATATTCAATGGCCTCACCTGGGTTACCACGTACCGGATCACTATCATTGTTGTAGTACATGAAGTGACTCAAGCCCAATTGATTACCTGCTGAATCTGTAGGACCTTCAAAATAGTCCACACCCACAGTAGGGGGATTCAAACCATAACCCAATACACCTTCATCATCATCATCACCATTGTAACAGAAACCCAACGAACGTCCAACATCACAACCCACATAGTCATCCGCGTAGTTACCCAAATCGGCATCCACCCACTGACCCATGTAACAATCATTCAATGTGGTGAAACCACGGTTAATGATCTTAGAACTGTAGAACGTCATGTTGTTTACCTCATCGTTCGTAGCAAATGCAAAACCTGTCGTTTGAATTTCAATACCGATCGGCTGTCCTTGCGTTTCGCTGTGGATGTTACCCTTGTCATTGTAAACCCACCAAATAAACATATCTGGCTGTTTGTCTACACCGTTGTCAATTGAAGGACGGCGGTCATCCAATACGGGGTGCTCCCCTGCAAATGGATCATAAACACCATCAGGCGTCACTTCTTTGTAAGGTGCCAAATATTTCGCTTCGTTACCAAACATCACGGCACGCTGACGGCCTGCTGGCCAATCGCGAATACCCGCACTTTGATTCAAATATTTACTGCTTTCAAAATCCTCCAACTCATCGCGGGTCACCTTCCACATTTTATCGTAGGCCTTACAACGAACAGGATCTGTGCCAGCAGTGGTAGTATCCAAAGGTCCTGGCCAAAAATCCACACCCTTTTGACGGTAAGTCATCGCAGCCAACTTCAAGCTACCACCATTATCGCGACCACCAATCCAGATAGCACCGGCAAAAAGCGCATGTTTTCTTACTGCATTAGGGTCACTGATTTTGGGAATTTCGTATTTGGGATTATTAATGTCCCACCACATATCACCACCATTCAACAGCTTGGTTCGAACGTTGTTTACGTCCAAATCCGCACTCTGGGATGCTGGTTCACAGGTGTTGGCAAATTGTCCTGCCCTACGATCCACACGGGGAGCATTTCCCCTGCCATTCAAGTTCAAAATAGGACGGGCTACCGCCATATGAACTGCCATTGCAGAGAGTAAAAATATTCCTAATCGTTTCATAAATCTTTCTTTTCTTGTTTAGTTGAAGTTAATACGTAAACCTACACGAACCGTTCTGGGCGCACCCAACATACCCGTTTGTGAAGCCAACATAATTTTATACAAATCAATATAACTCTGAGCGTCAATTTGGTTTTGAGCCAACAACTGTCCTTGAGGAGAATTGATAAATCCATCATCCATTGCCTGACCTGTGTAAGGATAAACCGAATTCACGTTGCGTGCATTCAACACGTTTTGTACCCAGAAGAAAACACTCATGATCAAAGGTTTGCCGTTGTCCTCACGGTTGAAACGAACGCCTTTGGTAATGTTAATATCAAAAGTTTGTTGCCATGGCAATCGAGCCCCATAAGGTACACCTTTAATTTGTGCACGATCCACCGCACCAGACTGCACAGGTCTAACTGTAGGGGTATAAGGCGTTCCACTGTATGAGTTTGAAATGATGTTGAAGCTGGCGTATTTGAAGATTTCTTTGCCATTCACCTTCGGACCCAAATACAAATTCTTCTTGGTTCTTGGGTCGATTCCACCACCATAAGCCCAAGTTGCCATCAACTTAATGTTGTGACGAATATCCAACTCGCCCAAAGGAATTACGTTACGCAAATTGGGCTGGTTCGAAGCAATCAATGCGGCCTGTGAACTGATGTTTGATCCTGTACCATCGGCAAATTGCAACATGTAACTTGCTACGAATGAGAATGGACCAGGAATCGTACCGATTCCACCAATGTCGTTCATAGAGAAAGTACCTCTGAAACCAGTGATGGTAGAGAAGTCGATGTTACGGTAAGTTGTGTATGTTACTGGATAGCCCTGGCTGATTTGATACAAACCAAAGTCTTTTCTGTTCTCACTATATGATGCCGCAATTTCCAAACCACGGTCTTTCTTCACACCAAAAATCTGCTTGTAACCCACTTCGTAGTCAGTTTTAATACGGGGTTGCAAACTTCCGTTTGAAATGGTGGCACCCTGACGGTTCTTCAAGTAATACAATTCATCAATTGACAAGAATGAAGCCGCTTGGTTCGGACGTTGTGCTAATACATCATAGCTCACATAGAACGACTTTCTTTCTGGCTCCAAGGGGAATGAGAACCAAATACGTGGCAACAAGTTCAGAGCTGGTGTAAAATCTTCCAAAGCGTCTTTGGTCAATTCTTGCTTATTTGGGTTAACCAAGTATGGTGCGATTCTACCATTGCTGGTTTGGTTTGCCAAAAATTCTGCACTCTTCAATTCAGAACCATCGGCATTGAACCAACGGTCACCATTGCGATATCCAATGATCTTGGTGGGTGATTGAATGTCATTCACGTACACCTTGAATTCTTCACCAATGTTATTGGGATGAGATACTGCCAAACCATTGATTTCGGTAACCTCAGCAGCCGTCTTGATAGGATACAAAGTATAGGGATCTTTCAACACCAATTGGTTGGCATCATAACGCTCCATACGAACACCCAAACGGAATACCAAGTCCTTGAAACGGAACTGATCCTGCAACCATGCTGAAATATAGACTGGCTGAAATGCACCAATGGTGCGCATGTCTTTGTTATTCAAAAACTGCTCAATACTTGGCTTGCCAATCACCTTGTTACCCAAATGGTCGTAACCGAAATAACTAACTAAACCATTACCATTGTTCAACAACTCATCCGCATTAAACATATCCAATGAGAACATGCTGGGGTCATAAGAATTGATATCAACGAAGGTGCGTTCGTCTATGGTATTTCCGTAAACGTCTTTCCCTCCACCAGCAATCAACTTATCACGGAAGGCACGGTCAAAGTGCGACTGTTCACCGTAGTTGATCAAACGATTATAGCGAACTGTGTCTGTGAACTGGCCATTGGCATCATAACTCAAAATGGGATTACCCAAATCCAATTCTGCGATGTGCTTATTCATTTGTTGACGCATCAATACCCACAAGCTATTGGCAGCCAATCCATAACCACGAGTTATTTGCTGCTCATAGTAGAAACCCGCTTGTAAATCGTGCTGAGTTCTTTCACGACCCCCCACTGATTTTGGCTTAACAGACATCTGTCCTACCGCAAACACACCATAACGTTCTGTATTTGATTTTGAATAGTTCGCCGTAATTCCACCTGGAGTACCATGCAATGAGTACACACCGTTCGGGTTCATACCATTCAACAAACCTTGGTTGGTCAACAGGGTATTCATATTTTGAATCTTGAAATTACGACTGTCGTAATAGTCATAAATATTCTCGGTATACTTGGCACGAAGAGGGTTCAAGTCACTTGCCTTGAATGACATCAATGTATCAGCATAACCCACTTGCTCCCAATAGTTTCTCAACTGTACGTAGTTACCAAACTGATCGCGAACAATCTTGGGCTCTTTGTTTGGATTCTGTGAAGGATCATAGTTAGCATATGCGTACACAGCCGTTGGATATGACTGAAACTTACCAATGTAACCGTAATCAAAAATGTTGTCCAAATGCCTTGCATCACGTGTTAATGAAGACGAAGTTTGATATTCGGCACGAACAGAGTAGTATGCATTCTTGATTGAGCTTTCTTTGTTCGTTTTGAAGTTTTGTGTAAACAACAAGTAACCACGGAATGTCTGGTTATCGCCACGAGCGTTGTTCTTGTAATTCATCACCGAGTTGCTCGCTGATAATCCAGATGAGTAGAAGTAACTCGCGTAACCGGTTACACTCACATACTGAGAAGGACGCCATTCCAATTTACCCACGAAGTTTCCGTTTCCACTTGCGCTATTCGGACGTGCCTTCAACAATTCGAAGTCTTCCATCCGCAAGAAGTTAGCACTATGTACGAAACCGTTGGGCGTAAATACCAAAGGATTTTCTTCAATTTCAGCCAATTTCGCATCGTTCACACGGTAAACACCTGTGCGTGTAGGCGATGCATCCTTGTAGTAACCCAAGTTGGCGTTCATCATATAACCCAACTTTACGTTGCGCTTGGTTTTACCTGTTGAAGGATCCTTTTCTTCCTTTACCCAAATCGGACCGGAAATGAATCCCTCAACGGTGTTGTATCCAAAAGGATCCAAACCAGTTGAAGTAATTCCTTCAATCGCTGTTACAATTTTATCAGTCGCTGACTTTGAGGTAGATGAAAACACCCCGCCTGTTAAGTCACCATACATGGCAGGAATACCTCCTACGTTCGCAGAAATCTGCTCTGTACCCAAGGTTGGCAATCCGCCTCCACCAATAACACGCTGACCGTCAATGTATGTACCGTTACCATCCGCACGTGTACCACGAACCGAAATACCTTGTGGCGTGCTCAAAATGGCCGAGTTTGTACTTTCCAACAAACCTGTACCACGCTGACCCGATCCAACAATCGACTTTCCATCAATCACAGACTCGGATTTCAAGAAATCAACCGGCGCTCTCTTACCTTTTACCTTGATTACCGCAGGACCCATGGTGCCTGATCCCGACTTGATGAAATTCACTTCTTCATCTGGGTTCTGGCCCGGTTGCAGACTGATGTCCTTGATCTCCTGATCAGGATACCCCTCTTTGGTCGCTTTTACGTCGTACCTACCCGGTGTTAACGTAGCAAAACCGACGTTACCGTCTGAATCCGTGGTATCCGTTGCAACCTCAATGTTGTTCAACAACATCACAATCTTTACACCGCTCATGTTCCGGCCATCTTGGTCTTTGGCCTTAATACGAAAGTCGGCAAAGTTGGTTTGCGCTGTTACCACACCGATGGACAAAACCACCACTGCGAGTGCAATAATCTTACGTAGCATATACTTCATAGGTCTTTTTCTTCTCTAAATCGCTTTTATACAAATAACGATAATTTGGCAAGTTTACCGAAAAAACAAGGATTTATCAAGTTTCAAACGTTGAAACTTTTGACTAAATTGTGTTACTCAGAAAAGAAATTTGAAATAATCCAAAAATTAGCTCCGCGGTATGTCGTACAATTTCAACACTTTATCGAGAAGCACTTCCGATATTTTCTGATAACTTTCCACCGTCCAGCCCCCTACATGCGGACTCAGAATCACGCGATTATTTTCACAAAGTCCATTGAAAACATCCATAAAGGCAGCATCGCCCAAAAAAGGCGGCTCCACCGACAATACATCCGCTCCAAATCCCAGTAACCTTCCACACGAAAGCGACTCTAGTACCAAGGCCAAATCCAAGACTCCGCCACGCGATAAATTGAGCAGCCAAAAATGTGATTTCATCAAGGCCAATCGATCTGCATTTAACCAATTTTTGGTTTCAGCCGTCAAGGGCACATGCAAGGTCAATACATCCGACTCTCGCAACAATACCTCCTCACTCACCTCCTCTACCATATCGCCGCCAAAACCCGTTAAATACTTATCGTGGGCGATCACCCGAACCCCAAAACCCGATAATTTTCTCGCTACAGCGGAACCCGTATTTCCAAATCCCAAAATCCCCACCGTTCTACCCCGCAATTCCACACCCCGATTGCCCTCACGGTCCCAAAGACCATCCAACACCTCCCTGTGCGATTTCACCAGATTGGTAAACAATCCCAACAGCATAGCCAGGGTATGTTCTCCCACCGCATCAGAATTGGCCTCGCCCGCATTGAAACAATGGATGTTCAAACTTGCAGCAGCCACATCATCTATATTATCCATCCCAGCACCGCCTCTGCCAACCCACCGTAAATGCTTGCTGGCTGTTAAGATATCTTGTCCCACAAAACACTTGCTCCTAACCATCAACCCATCGGGTTGATGCGTTTGCAATAACCCCACAATCTCCGCCACACTCGATGAACAATCGCGGGCATCAATCACAGAAAACCCTGCTGCTTTGAGCCCCATTTCCAGGGCCGGATGAAAATCATCGATCAGCAGAACCCGCGCCAACATCAAGCAAAATTCTTGCGATTGCGATACCAAGCAGACTCTGTTGAACCGGTTTGGGCGATAGTTGCTTCACCACCGGTTGCTGCGGCACCTTGTTGGAAAAAGTGTAGCGCTGCCTGAGCCAACAATTGCGCCTCCGCCGCTTCCAGCGGCTCCGGCGCCATCTGCTCCTCGGTAAAGTATTGCTGAATAAAGTGCGTATCGAATTTTCCCTCAATAAATGCCGGATGCTGCATCACAAAATCGCCAAACATCAATGTGGTCTCAATACCCGTAATCACATATTCTGAAATCGCCCTGCGCATGCGCGCAATGGCCTCCAACCTGCTCGGTGCCCACACAATCAACTTCGCCAACATGTTGTCGTAGTAAATGGGAATATCCATGCCGCTCTCCATACAATCATCCACCCGAATTCCCGATCCCTGTGGCACCTTATACGTTTCCACCCTGCCTACGTTTGGCAAAAATTGATTCATCGGATCCTCCGCACAAATTCGCAACTCTATCGCATGTCCATGTATCTTCAAATCGCCCTGAGTAAAGCCCAATTTCTCTCCCGCAGCCACCCTGATTTGCTCCTTCACCAAGTCAATCCCAGTGATCAATTCCGTCACCGGATGCTCAACCTGTAAGCGCGTATTCATCTCCAAGAAATAGAACTCCATGTTCTCACTCAATAAAAACTCCACGGTGCCTGCACCAGAATAATTACAGGCCTTGGCCACATTTACCGCCGCCTCGCCCATCGCCCTGCGAATCTCCTCTGTCAATACCGCACTGGGGGCCTCTTCCACCAACTTCTGATGCCTGCGCTGAATACTGCACTCCCGCTCAAACAAATAACAAGCGTTCCCATAATTATCGGCCATCAACTGAATTTCTATGTGTCTCGGACTCCCCACATACTTCTCAATAAACACACTATCATCGCCAAATGCGCTACGTGCCTCGTTCTGCGCCATCTGCAATGCACTCAAAAAATCTTCTTTCCGCTCAACCACGCGCATCCCTTTTCCACCACCGCCAGCGCTCGCTTTTACCAGAACGGGGAAACCCACTTCAATCGCCACCAGCAATGCATCCTCTGGATTTTTAATCGCCTCATCGATGCCAGGAACCAACGGCACGCCAAAAGCCTTTACCGCCTGTTTCGATGCAATCTTGCTGCCCATCACTTCCATGGATTCAGCGCTCGGACCAATCAATACCAACCCGTTTTCTTTCAGTAATCGGGCGAAATTGGCATTCTCGCTCAAAAAACCATAGCCCGGATGCACTGCCTCAGCGCCGGTTTGTTTACACAAATCAATAATTCGATCCATCCGCAAATAACTATCTGCGCTGGCCGGTCCGCCCACACAATAAGCCTCGTCCGCATAACGAACATGCAACGCTTGTGCATCGGCTTCACTGTAAATACCCACGGTGGCAATACCCATCTCCCGACAAGTCCTCATCACGCGGATGGCAATTTCTCCGCGGTTGGCAATCAAAATCTTTTTAAACATGGCGCTGTGCAAATATCGCATCCTACACCGTGAATTACACGCATATCCAACCAACTTTTGAATTTACACCCACCTTTTGATTTACCTTCGCACCCTCAAATCGTGTTGCAAAGCATAAAAAATATGGCCGTTTTGGTGCGGGCGGAATTTCAGCTCGACCTTAAAAAACCTGCAGTTTTGGCCTCCGCCATTCTACAAATGGCTACCATGACTTTACTCGCCTTTTTATCACAGCCCCAAATCACCGCCAAAATCTGGAACAGCCTGTATTGGATTATCCTCCTGTTTTGCACCCTCCAAGCGATTTCTAAAAACTTCTTGGGCGTGAACCGAGCCCGGTGGATCTATTTCAACCAATTGGCCGCCCCACAATCCATCCTTTGGTCGAAAATGGTATACGGATGGTGTAGCATGATCATCCTCACCCTCGCCAACTTGCTATTCTTCGGGTTTTTCATGGGCTTTCCCATTGAACACCCAGGCGCTTATTTCCTGAATCTCTTGTTGGTGGTTGCAGGCATCGGTAGCGTATTTACCCTCATTGGCGCCATCGCTTCCAAGGCCAACCAAGCCGGATTTCTGGCCCCGGTGCTCAGCTTACCCGTGGTTTTACCCCTCATTCTAGTGGGTATGCAGGCCTCGAACAAAACCCTAAACCCCGTGCTTGTGAGCTCAGTTTACAATGATATCGCCTTGGTCGGAGCCCTCGATTTTTTGATCGTTGTCCTAGCAGTGGCCCTGTTTCAACCCCTTTGGAAGGATTGAACGAACTCCTTTATTTACCCGACCAGTCAAACAAGATTCGCACGGCCTCATCCATTCCCGCATCTTCGCGGTAACGCTTCAACCAATCTTGCTTCTGCGCCAATTTGATAGCGTCTGTTCCAGCCTCCTTCAAGTCAACCTGTAACGCCATCACTGTATCACAAACCGTCTTGTATTTGTAGTCGCGAAGCGGCTTATCCTGGGCCCTCAACGCCTCTTGCTGTGCCTCGAACTTCTTCATATTCAACGAATACGTGTATTCATTGCGCACTTGTGCCAATTCCAAAGATCGCTTTTGCACCAACGCATAATACTCATTCTTAGACAGGCGCTTTTTTGACTGTTCGATGGCCTTCAATCGCTGAGCTTCCTTGAATGGATTGTATCGCTGATAGGCTGCCGCAGGGATTTTATCGTAAGCCAAATGGAAGTCCATTTCCTTTTCCCCTTGTTCAATGCCATCATACACATCAGGCAACACCACATCGGGCTCTACCCCACGCAATTGCGTTGTTCCGCCATTGATGCGATAAAACTTCTGAATCGTCACCTTCAATTGACCAAATCCACGTGGAAACACATCACTCTGTCCGCCCGGCAATTCCACAAACGTCTGAACCGTACCTTTACCGAACGTGCTCTTGCTTCCTACGATCACCGCCCTGCCATAATCTTGCAAAGCTGCAGCCAAAATTTCAGAGGCAGAAGCACTGTAAGTATTGGTTAAAATGACCAACGGACCGCTATAATCCACAGACGGATTGCGATCTTCATGCACTTCTATGCCTCGCATGTCTTTAACCTGTACGATCGGACCTTGAGGGATAAACAATCCTCCCATTTCTATGGCATCTGCCAAACTGCCACCGCCGTTGTTGCGCAAATCAATGATAATGCCCTTAGCACCCTCTTTTTGCAACTTGGCGATCTCTGTTCTCACATCACCGGTGCAATTACGACCGCGACCCCGCTGTGAGAAATCGGCATAGAAACTAGGCAAATGAATCAACCCAAATTTTTTGCCTTTGTAGGTCATTACTGCGCTTTTCGCAAAACTCTCCTCTATCACCACAACTTCACGTATGATCGGAATCACAACGATGCTACCATCGGGCTTTTTCACCGTCAAACGCACTTCTGTACCCTTCTTTCCTCGAATCAATTGAATGGCATCATCCAACTTCATATCCACCACATCCACTGGCTCAGCAGGACCTTGTGCAACTTTCAAAATCAAATCGCCCGCTTTCAATTCGCCCTGACGGTAGCTGGCGCTTCCAGGAACAATCCGCTCCACTTTAACGTAACCATCACGCTCGGTCAAAGTGGCACCAATGCCCTCCAACTTGCCTGTCATCCCGATATCAAAGTTCTCCTTGTCTTCTGGCGGAAAATAATTGGTATGGGGATCATAAATTTCTGCAATCGTGTTGGCATACATCCCAATTTGATCACGGCGATCCATTTTCTTCAACCGTTTAAACCAGTCTGTATAAAATTTCTTGGTCTCATTACGCGCCTGCAACTCCAAGGTATCGAAGGGTTTTTGCTTGGCGATGGCCGATGAGTCTTTGGCTTTCTTTTGGGTTTCCAATTTGCGCGATAAACGCTCCATGCTTTGGAATTGCAACCATTTTTGCCAGTCTTTTTTCAAGGTCTCCCAATTGGGTTGAAAAGCCTGTGGCTCATCATACACGGTATAGGTTTCATCCAAATCGTAGTTCAAGGGCTTGGCCAATGACTCCGCGATTACGGGCTCTAGGTTCGACAATCGGGCCATCAAAATATGCCAGGTTGTATCGAAGAAATCGAACCTACCCACCTGTATTTGATCATCGATTGATGTCTTAAATGGCTCAATCGCCTTCAAATCTTCTTGGGTGAAGAAATGCTTATCGCGGTCAAGGTTGTTGATGAGGTTGTTATAGATATTCACACTCAGTGAATCATCCAACTCCTTGGGTTCGTAATGGGCCTCTTTCAGCATCATCATCAAGGTGCCCAAAAAGCTATCATTCTCTCCAAATTTCTTGTTACTACAGAACACGAACAACGCCAAAATCATCGACGTGGTGGTGATCACTACCCAACGGTTAATTCTCATACGACAGTTAAAAACAAGTTAAAGTTCAAATATAGAAACGCAACAATTCACAGCTTATTTACCAGGGCCTTTTGGCGCCGGAGGAGGGGGCATATTGGGCGCACCATGACCAGGGCCTCCCTGACCATTGTGTCCAGGACCACCTTGTCCGCCAGGACCACCTTGTCCGCCAGGACCACCTTGTCCACCAGGACCGCCTTGTCCGCCAGGACCACCGGGTCCGCCCATTGGTGCACCTTTCATCTCTGGCAATGGCTTGTAGAATTTCTCCAATCCCAACGTTTTGATTCCTTGATCAAATACCAAATCAACGGGAATACCTGCCTTTTCAATGCGATTCAAGTCCATCTGCAACGAAGCACCAATCACACCGCGAGTGTTCAATACCGCTTTTACATCCGCAGCGTTACCGTTGCCCTGCAAAAGCAATAATTCACCCGCCAAATCAGAAATCACTTGGCGCATTTTAGCCACATCCACACGATAAGTACGCTTTTCTGCGCCCCCATCGGCCACAGGCTTTCCTTTTTCTTCCAAAACGATAGCCCCCTGATTCAACAAGGTATTAAACGTAATCATATTGGCTTTTCCATGAGCCGATGACGCACCAAATCGCACAGAACGGAACACGCTGGCAACAAAAGTCACATAATAGTCATCCAAGCTGCCTTCAAGTTCCTTTTGATCAAACAATTGAGTCACCATGTACAATCCAAGCACGTCTGCTTTGCACTCCTCAATGGCCGAATAGTCTGCACCCAAGGCTTCGCGAACGGTCAATTTATCATTTCCAACAACATTTTTAATACCCAATCCATGAGCCACTTCGTGGAACATGACATTGTTAAAAAATGCATTGAACGTAATGTTCTTCTGTTGAGAAGGGGCAATAACACGTGCGGCGATGGGCACCACCATGTTTTCAAATTTTGCCTGCATGGTGTTCTTCAACTGAGAACGTCTTGTGCCATAATATTTCTGCAATCGCTCATCATTGGGCAAGTTCACCGCGATGGTCTTGCTGCCAGAATTGCAATCGCCTGCATAATACACTGCGTCAAAAACAGCCAACTGACTCAAGGGCTTAGAACCGGGCTCACGTGGTGGGAAACCTGGCTCCATGGTCATTTCAACGTGGTCGCTGCTGGCCTCGTCTTGATCCAATGAGGGCTTATATTGAGATTCTACAGGCAAACCCGCTTGCAACTTGGGCAAGTATGCAATGAATTTCTCCAACTTCGCATCCCAAGCCTTGTCGCGCACCAAAACATACGCTTCGTACGATGTTTTCTGTCCATACAACTTGTCTTCGTAATTCTCAATCGGTCCGATAACCAAGTCTAAATGGCTTTTCAACGACAACCATTTGATATCACTCACCGTGTAATCGTCCATCATCAAAGCGCCCATGCGCAAACGCAAATATTCTGAAAACTCTGGATCTTCTGCACGAATAGCTTCGGCCGCCGCGTTCATTTCATCACCCATTTTCATGACCTCTTCGCGATAGAACTCGCCAAATTTGATTGACTGATATTCTTTGCCATTGCCACTGCGGAAAGGCATTCCCATGGGCTCCGGCATGATTGGACCATTTTTGTGCTTACTTGGATCGATTGGTCCGGGCGCCTTAAAATCACGCACAATAGAGTATGGCTCTTTCACAAAAGGCAAAAACATGGTATCAATGCCTGCCACAGAAAAATCGCGGGGATAGAAATTAACACCCATCGGCTTTGGACCATAACCTTTGATGAAAGGTTCGTCGTTATTCAAACGATCCCAAGGACCATAATTGACATCGGCAAATTTCCTTTCACTCGGGTCTTTGATACCAGCCAAAAAGTCGCCTTTGTCGCCAATGGTTTGCTTCCAAAATATACGGTCTGCATATTCCGCTGCTTTGATCAAGTGGGTGATACACTCGCGTTCAGCCGTACTCAACAACGCCGTATCGGTCTTCAATTCAAACTTTTTGTACATCGCAAGTCGCTGTGCAGCCACATTGGGTGCAACAGGCGCCGCAGCCACAGGGGCTTTTTTCTTGGGCTTTGCCGGCTTTTGGGCCATTGCTGGCATTGAGAATCCAACGGTTGCCAATGCAACGATCCAATTCAATTTCACCTTGGGATGGTTCACGAAATTTTTCACCATAGTTTACAAACCTACAAGAATTTTGCCACAAGCGAAATACCCATTTTGAAGGATGTCGTTAAACGCTGAATTCGGAACGACAAACACCATAGGAAATTGGCGGGAAATAACACATTTTTGCAACCGCAAAACCAAAACAAGGATGTCTTTGTTTTCAATGCACTTACACCTTGAAACCCCTCGATTTTCAAACATTCCAACAACTTCAGAGTGCCTTTGGCAATTACGAAGGAAGCATCAATTTGGGTGGGCAACCCTTCCCTTTCAGCAACATAGAACTCAGCAAGCCAACCGGCAAATACGTTTCTCGTGTTATTTTAAAGTTGGCCACCGCCCTGAGCGCCAAAGGATTTGTTCAATATGCCGGCAATGCATGCAGTCCAGGTTTGCAATTTCCGGAGCTCAACGATCGTACCGACCTCTCATCCATCAACACCGCCAATTGTGGTGTACTCATTGTCAACGTCCTTGGCACACCCAACATAGCTGGCGCGGTGGCTGTGAAGGCCGAGCCCTTCATGAACTTGCAAATCCAGCCCTCTTGGAATCATTTCGACGATTATTTGCAAGCGATGAGTTCAAAATATCGCGTGAGAACCAACAAAGTGCTCAGCACTTCTGATGCCTACCAAGCCACTGAACTGAAACATACTGAAGCCAATGAATGGATTCCGCAGTGCGCCCAGATGTTGGGACATACACTCAAAGACAAAACGCTGGCCATTTCGCCCAAACTTTCCACCATGCTTCACACGTTTGTGAGGACCATGAAAGACAAATTTAAAGTCTGGGGTTATTATAAAAACGACCAATTGTGCGGGTTCATCTCCGCCATTGAAAGTGAGCACGGCCTGTATGCGATGCACTTAGGATTAACCGATGATGCGGCCAAAGATCAGTTGTACCAGCGCATGATGTACGATGTCATCGCCTACGGCATCGAGCAGAAAGACGAATTTGTTTGTTTGGGTAGAACCGCCACCGAAATCAAGAGTACCATGGGCGCTACACCCATCGAAAACAGCTATATCCTCTATGCCAAAAGCAAAATTTTGCGCGGCCTCATTGCCCTGTATGCGAAGCGATTTCATCGGGTAAAACCCTACCAATTGCGAAACCCTTTCAAAGGTTAAAACCAAATCGCTTACTTTCGCAGGGTTATGAGATTCCTGCTGTCAGTCTTCGCCCTAACTTCCGCTTCTGCGGCCATCGCCCAAACAGCCACACCAGCGCCGGCAAAAGCCATTGATTATACCATCAACAAACCGGGGAGCAGCTATGCCTTCACGCCCAGCAAAATATTGGCAGCTACGCCCGTAGAAGACCAATGCAGAACCAGCACTTGTTGGAGCTACAGCACCTTATCACTCCTTGAAAGCGAACTGATTCGACTGGGAAAAGGACAACACAATTTGAGTCAAATGTACGTTGCCCGTTGCGCATACACGGAAAAGGCCAAAACCTACCTCCGCATGAACGGCAATCATAGCTTCGACCAAGGCGGTGAAGGTTGGGATATTCCCAGCATCGTTACACAATACGGCATTGTACCCGAGAGTGTTTACACCGGTTTGAAAAATGGGGCTACCCGACATGATCACAGTGAAATGATCGCCGTGCTCAAAGGTTTCATGAGCGCTTTGGTAAAAAGAGAGACGGGTACATACACAGAAAATTGGTTACCGGCATTTGAAGGGATTTTGGATGCATATTTGGGTCCCATCCCCAAGGAATTTGTCTACGAGGGCAAAACCTACACGCCCAAATCTTTTGCAGCGAGTTTGGGGTTGAACATGGCCGATTATGTGGCTTTAACCAGCTTCACCCACCACCCCGATTACAGTGCTTTTGTAATTGAAGTACCCGATAACTGGGCGATGGACCGCGCCTACAACCTGCCCTTGGAAGACTTCACCCAATCGGTAAAAAACGCTTTGAACAAAGGATATACCGTGGCTTGGGCTGCCGATGTTAGTGAAAAAGGTTTCTCATTCCGCGATGGTTTGGCCATCGTGCCCGCTGATGAATCTACCATCAAAAAAATTGGATCCGACAACGCAGGATTCAATGATGCTGGCGCGAAAAAAGAAGGCAACGCATTCAACCAACCCGTTGAGGAAATGGTGATTACGGCTGCGGTTCGACAAGCGGCATTTGACCGACAGTCTACTACAGACGATCACGGCATGCACATCGTGGGCATGTCTACAGAAAAAAACGGCAGCACTTACTTCTTGGTGAAAAACTCTTGGGGAACCGGGAATTCATTGGGTGGATACTTCTATGTGAGCGAGGCCTACTTCAAATACAAAACCATTTCCGTGATGCTACACAAAGACGCTGTAGATAAGGGATTGAGCAAGAAGCTCGGGTTTTAAGGAATATCGAAACAATCGCGTATCTTTGCGCCACTTTTCAACTATGATCATTGGCGTTCCAAAAGAAATCAAAAACAACGAAAACCGCGTGGCATTGACGCCCGCAGGTGCAAGTGAATTGATCAAACACGGTCACACACTGTATGTGCAAAAGACTGCTGGCGAAGGCAGTGGCTTTGCTGATGCTGAATATCAAGCCGCTGGTGCAACCATCCTCAACACCATAGAGGAAGTGTATGCCATCGCCGAAATGATCATCAAAGTAAAAGAGCCCATCGAAAGCGAATACAGTTTGATCAAAAAAGATCAATTGTTGTTCACCTATTTCCACTTCGCTTCTTATGAGCCATTAACGCACGCCATGATTGAGCGCGGTGCTGTTTGTTTGGCCTACGAAACCGTAGAAAAATCCGATCGCAGTTTGCCTTTGTTGGTTCCAATGAGTGAAGTAGCAGGTAGAATGAGTATCCAAGAAGGTGCAAAATACCTTGAGAAGCCCATGGGCGGAAGAGGTGTATTGTTGGGCGGTGTCCCAGGGGTAAAACCTGCCGAAGTATTGGTATTGGGTGGTGGAATCGTTGGTACCCAAGCGGCCAAAATGGCTGCAGGATTGGGCGCCCGCGTTACCATGATGGATATTAGCTTGCCTCGTTTGCGTCAGCTCGACGATATCATGCCTGCCAACGTTGAAACGTTAATTTCTAACGAATACAACGTACGTAACGCCGTGAAAACCGCTGATTTGGTTATCGGTGGCGTATTGATCCCAGGTGCAAAAGCGCCTAAGTTGATCACACGCGACATGTTGCCAACCATGAAAAAAGGTGCGGTTATCGTTGACGTTGCCATCGACCAAGGAGGTTGTTTTGAAACGTCTAAGCCCACAACACACGCTGAGCCTTGCTACGAAGTAGATGGCGTTGTTCACTATTGCGTGGCCAACATGCCTGGTGCTGTTCCTTATACTTCAACTTTGGCCTTGACCAATGCCACTTTGCCCTACGCAGTGCAGTTGGCCAACAAAGGTTGGAAGAAAGCATGTGCCGATAGCAATGAATTGAAATTGGGATTGAATGTGATCAACGGCAAGGTGGTTTACAAAGGGGTAGCAGAAGCTTTCAACCTTGAGTACACCCCAGTGGATACTTTCTTGAACTAATTTCAGTATGACCAACTTGGTCAATTACCGCGTTTACGGAGAAGCAAACAGCCGTCCGCTGTACATCCTGCATGGCATTTTTGGCATGCTCGATAACTGGCATTTGGCCGCTCAACAGCTCGCCACAGACTTTCGCGTAATCACTTTTGACGCCCGAAACCACGGCAAGAGTTTTCATGACCCAGCGTCTGGTTACCTTGCCATGGCTGAAGACTTAAACGTCTTGATGCACCATTTGGGCGATGAGCAGGCCATCATAATGGGACATTCTATGGGCGGTAAAACGGCCATGTTTTTTGCCGACAATCACCCAGAAAAAGTGGAACAGTTGATTGTGGTTGATATCGCGCCGAAACGATACGTTCCCGGTCATTTGGGCTATTTCAAGGCCTTCAAAGAGGTCCCATTGCATCAATTGAACTCACGCAAAGAAGCGGAAGAAGCTTTTCTGCCTTATGCACCAGACATGGGTGTTCGCCAGTTCCTACTCAAAAACATCGAACCCATTCCCGGAGGCGGTTATACCACCAAAAGCAATTTGGAAGCCATCGAAATGGCCTACGAAGAAATCATCGGCGAGCTGTCCTTCAAACAAGTGTTTCTGCGAAGGGCTGATTTCATTGCCGGAAGCAAAAGTGGTTACATCAAAGAGGACGACAAAGACAATATTCTGCAATATTTCCCAACTGCGCAGTTCCATGTAGTGGCCAACGCCGGTCATTGGGTGCATGCTGAAAACCCTCAAGGCTTCCTGGCCTGTTTGTCGGAAATTCTGCGGTAATATTTCGCAAGGTATTGTACCTTCGTTATTTCCAACATGAAACACCTGTTCATTGCTATATACGCTTTATTGATTTCTGTGATGGCCACATCCCAAGTGGTTGAACCGTCGGCTGTTGCTACACCACAAACGCCCCTAACCCGTCCTTCCTGGGTTGCGATGCACGTTGGCGGTGGTTTTCAATTGAATGCAGGCGGTTGGAGAGAGCGATACAATGCCAATGCAAAATTCGATTTGGGCGCCGAATACCAGCACAAAGAGCAATGGTTGTTGGGGTTCAATTATGTCCCCTACACCGGCGGTTGGGTGAATACGGACAGTTTATACGGCGATATTATTTCTGATGCCAATTATTTGTTTGATGTCAACGGCAATCCTGCCGTGATTCGAACCTACATGCGGGGCTTTAATTTTTGTGCTACCGGCGGCAAAATCATCCCATTGAAGCAAAGCACCTTGAAAAACCCACGAACATGGTCGCTCCAACTCATTGGCGGCGTAGGCTACCATGAACATTTCACCAAATTCCAGTTTGACAAGGGCTTGGTGCCACAGCTAGAGGGGTTTTACGAGGTTGGACATGATAATTATCGCGCGGGCTACTGTTTTACCGAGCAGGTGCGATTGCAGTATATGAATCCAAACACGTTGAGTTTTCAGGTGGGTTTAGGGTTGATGCAGGGTTTTACCAAGAACATGCGGGAGTGGGACATGAGCACATTCAGGGCACCAGACGCTAAGCAAACCGATTTGGGATTTGGCATCAACTGTAATTTGGTGATTCCGATTGTGATTTATACCAAAAGGACGGTAAGGGAGACGGAATATTTCGAATGATTATTGCTGTCTACAATGTGGGTTTAGGTGTTTACCGTTGGCTAATCCAACTGTTTGCATTGTGGAATCCCAAGGCGAAGGCATTGTTGAATGGATGGGCCAGGGATTGCGCTTTTCATCGGGGCGATATCATTCATGAGATTAATGGGGTTACTACGGGTGAATTCGAGTTGATTTGGATTCATTGTGCCTCACTGGGTGAATTTGAGATGGCGAAGCCCATTGCGGCCGCCTTGCAGGCGGCCTCCAGCCAACGGCATGTGCTGTGTAGTTTTTTCTCGCCCTCAGGGTATAATCACGCTGTTTTAGATCACAACCAAACCAAAGTATACTTGCCGTTAGATGGACGTGACAGCGCGAAGCGCTGGCACGCGCAATGGCAGCCGCAGGCCGCCATTTTTATTCGCTACGAATTCTGGTATCACCACCTAAAAACAGCCATCCAAGCAAACATTCCCACCTTTGCCCTCGGCGTATCGCTCAGACCCAATCACTTCCTATTCTCCAAAGTAGCATCGCCCTGGAAACACCTACTAAAACAACTCAATGGCATTGGACTGATCAACGAATCCATGGTGCTGTTGGCCCAACAAAATCAGTTCAACAACGCCTTCCTTTTCGGCGATTCCAAATTTAATAGGGCGTACGACAGAACCCTACTATCTCCCTCACCCAACCCCCTACTGCAAACATGGCTTCAGCGCAAACCCACCCTCATCTTCGGAAGTGCCTGGATGCCAGAAATTACCCTGCTGCAAGATTTCATTCAAACCCATCCCTCGGCCTTGAACAGTTGGCAAATCCTCATCGCCCCACACAACATCTCCCCTGAATTTTGCGCGCAAATTCAAGACGCGTTACAGCCACTTCAAACGGCGAAATACAGCGAAAAAACAACGTTATCAGAAGAGGATCAAGTGGTGATTTTGGATACTATCGGACAGTTAGCAGATTGTTATAGATACGGCGCGATGGCGGTAATTGGCGGTGCATTCGGCAAAGGGTTACACAATACCATTGAAGCGGTGGCCTTCGGACTCCCCGTGATCTTTGGTCCGAATTTCCAGAAATTTCCAGAAGCCCAACAATTCATCCATGCGGGCTTTGGTTTCAGTGTAAGCGACAGTGAAACATTCAATCAAATACTGCTGACTTTGATGTCAGAAGTTCAACCTAGCCCGTCGCAACCCCAACAAAAAAGCTTCACCCACCCACTGTCAACCCTAGCCAAAAATTTCGTGGCATCGAACCGGGCGGATGTGTCGAAATTTGTCAATCTGACATACCCAGAGGCAAAAAAGGGTAAATAATCGGCATAAAACTGACATTTTTTCGCCCAATAGGCAAAGAATCCTCCATTTTAGGCATTGGCATAAGATTCGCCATAGATGGGCAAACAAAAACCTTAAAAAATTATGTCAGTAAACGTTAAACCATTGGCCGACAGAGTTCTGATAGAGCCTGTTCAAGCCGAGCAGAAAACTGCTTCAGGAATCATCATCCCAGACACAGCCAAAGAAAAGCCTCAAAAAGGTACCGTAGTAGCTGTAGGTCCAGGCAAAACAGATGAACCCGTTACAGTAAAAGTGGGTGACACAGTTTTGTATGGCAAGTATGCAGGCACTGAATTGAGCGTAGAAGGCAAAGACTACCTCATCATGCGTGAAAGCGATATTTTGGCAATCATTTAACCAAAGCAATTAAAGAATTACAATCATGGCAAAGAAAATAGATTTCAATCTCTCCGCCCGCGACGGTTTGAAAAGAGGCGTTGACGCATTGGCTAATGCGGTAAAAGTGACATTAGGTCCCAAAGGACGTAACGTAGTTATCGATAAGAAATTTGGCGCACCCCACATCACCAAAGACGGTGTAACTGTGGCCAAAGAAATCGAATTGGTAGACCCAGTAGAAAACATGGGTGCCCAAATGTTGAAGGAAGTAGCTAGCAAAACCGCTGACGTAGCCGGTGATGGAACTACAACTGCAACTGTTTTGGCACAAGCCATCGTAACTGGCGGTTTGAAAAACGTAGCTGCCGGTGCAAATCCAATGGATTTGAAGCGCGGTATCGACAAAGCCGTTATTGCTGCTGTGGGTAAATTGAATGAGATGACCCAAGCCGTTGGTGACGACAACAGCAAAATCGAGCAAGTGGCTACGATTTCTGCCAACAACGACAACACCATTGGTAAGTTGATTGCTGAAGCGATGCAAAAGGTGGGCAAAGACGGTGTTATCACCGTTGAGGAAGCCAAAGGCACTGAAACCACTGTTGATGTGGTTGAAGGTATGCAATTTGATCGCGGATATTTGAGTCCCTACTTTGTAACCAATACAGAGAAAATGGAAGCTGATTTAGAAAATGCTTTCATCTTGATCTACGACAAGAAGATCAGCAGCATGAAAGATTTGTTGCCCGTATTGGAGAAAGTGGTACAGACTGGTAAGCCTTTGTTGATCATCGCTGAGGACATCGACGGTGAAGCCTTGGCTACATTGGTGGTGAACCGCATCCGTGGCGCCCTCAAAATCGCTGCTGTAAAAGCACCAGGATTCGGAGATCGCAGAAAAGAAATGTTGCAAGACATCGCCATCTTAACCGGTGGAACTGTGATCAGCGAAGAGCAAGGTCGCAAGTTGGATGATGCCACCATGGAAGATTTGGGTAGAGCAGAAAAAATCACCATCAACAAAGACAACACCACCATCGTGAATGGTGCGGGTGATTCTGCCGCCATTGCAGCACGTGTATCACAAATCAAAGTACAAATTGAAAACACCACTTCTGATTACGATCGCGAAAAATTGCAAGAGCGTTTGGCTAAGTTGAGCGGCGGTGTAGCAGTATTGTATATCGGTGCAGCAACGGAAGTTGAAATGAAAGAAAAGAAAGACCGCGTAGACGATGCATTGCATGCAACCCGTGCCGCAGTTGAAGAAGGTATCGTTCCTGGTGGTGGAGTGAGTTTGATTCGCGCCATCGCAGGATTGGAAGGCATGAAAGGCGAAAACGAAGACGAAACCACGGGTATCCAAATCGTACGTCGCGCCCTTGAAGAGCCTTTGCGTCAGATCATTGCCAACGCAGGCGGTGAAGGCAGCATCGTGGTACAAAAAGTGATGGAAGGCACTGGTGACTTCGGTTACAACGCCCGCACTGAGAAGTACGAAAACTTGATCGCCGCTGGGGTAATTGACCCTAAGAAGGTATCTCGTGTAGCGCTTGAGAATGCAGCTTCTATTGCCAGCATGATTTTGACCACCGAGTGCGTTTTGAGCGAAATCAAAGAAGATGAAAAAGGCCATAGCCACGGTCCCGATATGGGCGGCATGGGCGGAATGATGTAAGTCATTATTCAGAATCTAACAAAAATTCAATTTACCGCAAAGATTTGCTTCTTTGCGTTGATAAAAAAGGGCCCCGCAAGCGGGGCCCTTTTTTGCTTTAACTAACTCATATTTCTATTTAAAACGCTAATTAACAACTTCTTCACCGTTTCCATTTCTGATGAATTACTTGCTGCAACAAACAACGTCAGACTGGCCAATGCCTCATTGCTTATTATAGTCTGGCCAGTTGTTGGGTACAACAATCCATTTCTATCCAAAAACATTAGAAAACATGCCGCGGCTATTCGCTTGGTTGCCCACTGACGAAATTGCGTACCACGTATAGAATTTACGCGATATCCAATTGATATTATTACATCGAGATTAAAATATTCAACTACATATATTTTACCATCCAAAGCAGTTGTTGCATATTTTGCAACAACTGAATCCTAATGTAATTCACCACTGTTAAATATATTCTTCAAATGACGCGAGACAACCGACTTGTGTTTTCCGAATAAATTTGAAATTTGATTCAAATTCAACCATACAGTTTCGCCATCAAATTTCACTTCAATTTGAGCTTCTCCGCTCTGAGAAGTGTATATTTCTATCTTACTATTCAACTGATTCATATCATTATTTCTTAGCAATTTTCTACTACAATAAAATCGCGACCGTCCCTCACTCACTTAACACAGAATCCCTAAGTCATTGTTACAGATTCCGTATCTTTGCAGTATGGGAAGAATCATGGGCATCGACTACGGCAGTAAACGCACTGGCCTAGCCGTGACAGACCCCCTAAAAATGATCGCCCAGCCCCTGGAAATGGTCTACACTGCCGACCTTAAAATGTACCTCGACTCCTACCTTTACGATGAAGATGTCGAGTGCTTTGTAGTAGGCCTGCCCACCAATCTACTCGGACAAGATACTGATGCCACTGGCCCCGTGAAACAGTTCATCCAAGCACTGCAACAAGCATATCCCCATATTCCTGTTGAAACCATCGATGAACGCCTCACCAGCCACGAAGCACAACAAAGTATCCTAGCATCCGGAGCCAAAAAATCACAACGTCAAAACAAAGGCCTCATTGATGCCGTGAGCGCCGCAATCATCCTTCAAACCTACCTACAAAAGATTTCATGATACTGCCCATCTACGCCTACGGCATGCCCGTGCTAAGAAAAAAAGCCGAAGACATTACCCCAGAATACGAAGGTTTATCAACCCTGCTCGAAAACATGTTCGAAACCATGTACGACAGCAGTGGCATTGGATTGGCAGCACCGCAAATTGGCCTACCCATCCGCTTATTTATCGTTGATGGCTCAGACATTGAAGACGATCCAAGCACCAAGAATTTCAAAAAGGTCTTTATCAACGCCCAAATTCTCGAAGAATTCGATACCCCATGGGAATATGAAGAAGGCTGCCTATCAATACCGTTCGTTCGCGCCAATGTGAAACGCAACGCCAAAGTAACCATCCAATACCTCGATGAAAACTTTGTGCAGAAAACAGAAACCTACGATGGTATGGCCGCCCGCATCATCCAACATGAATACGACCACATCGAAGGCATTTTATTCACCGATCGCATACACCCCCTCAAAAGAAACATGTTGAAGAAAAAACTCAACAACATCTCCATGGGCATGGTCAATGCGCCTTACAAAATGAAATTTCCAAAAAAATAATGTAGCTTGCATGTATTGAGCCCTCAAACATGCGTGCCTACCTAGCCATCATCCGGCCCAACAACATCCTCCTTACCCTGCTTACCCAAGCAGTGTTTATGTTGGCGGCATCCAGGCTCTCCTACTTTAGCATCGATTGGGAAAACATCGCACTCCCTGAAGCGTATTTGATTATCCTCGCCTGTTGCCTTACCGCCGCCGGTGGCTATGTCATCAATGACCTTTTTGATGTCGATACAGACCACGTAAACCGTCCCAATAAACGCATACTAAAACGCAACATATCCCATCAATCAGCCGTGGTGTATTATGGGATTTTGACGGCGGCAGGACAGTTTTGCGGCTATTCAGCTGGGTTGGGTGTTGGACTCTTTGCCACTGCCATCGCCATCCTACTGTACTTTTATTCCTCAGACCTTAAAGCGATGGGACTTCCAGGCAATCTCCTCATCGCATTTATGTCGGGCAGCGTCATCTACATCGCCTCCAGAGGCATCCACGAAATCAACCGCGGCTTCTTCGCAGAATACGCCTTCCTAGCGTTCCTCCTCACCTTCGCCCGAGAATTAATCAAAGATGCACAAGACATCGAAGGCGATAAGGAACAAGAATGCGAAACCTTCCCCATCGTTCACGGAACCAAAAAAACCAACCTGCTTAGCAACGTAATCCTCGCCACCATCCTCGTTTTTCTAGGCATCGCGAGCTATCTCTTAACCATTGATGTATTTCTCGATGTGAAATCGACCAGATCAATAATAGCATTGATTTTCCCATGCTACTTGGCCTTCATTTTGATTCCAATGGTTCTCAGGGCGATGTTTCTCATCGCAAAGGCACAACAAAAACGCGATTACAAAAAAATCAGCAAGTGGCTCAAATTCACTTTATTGATGGGCTTGCTGAGTGTGCTACTCTCCCAACCCTAGATTACCGGGGCTTCTGAGTGTCCCAAATCTCTGCAATCGCCTCAAACTCTTCGTACCAAGACGGTCCCATTTTGCGGGTCAAAGCCTCCTTCAAAAACTGATATACAGGCACTTTCTTCTCCTCTCCAACCCTACAGGCCTCCGAACACAAATTCCAACTGTGGTAGTTCAAAGCCATGTATTCACCATATTGCTTCGCCCTGATGGGATACAAATGACAGCTCATGGGCTTCCTAAACCAAGACTGATTGGCAAAATAGGCCTTTTCGATGGCACAGCCGGCGATTCCAGCTTCATCGTACACAACAAAAACACATTCACCCGTAGGCAAACAAGTAGTCACCAAATCGCCATCTCTATCCTTTTCATGAAAACCCACCTCCGACACTTTGGACTTGCCTAGGTCCGACATAAAAGGCGTGTATTTCTCGTATTCCTGAGCAATGATGTCGATCTCCGCTTCCTCCAATGGCGCGCCAGCATCGCCCTGAACGCAGCAAGCGCCCTTACAACTCAGTATCTGACACTCAAATTTCTTTTCAAGGATATCCTCCGATACCAGGGCTTGTCCAACAATAATCATCCCCGCAACCGATTACTCACCCAAATATTGCTTCCACCCCTCGCGCTCCAATTTATCCGCTTTTCCCATCACCTCAACCCGCATCGATTCTTTGTAATCTGATACTCGCTGAGCGATGGTCTTGTCGGCCACTCCCAAGATCTGTGCTGCCAAAATACCTGCATTCTTAGCACCGTTGATGGCCACCGTAGCCACAGGAACACCTGGAGGCATTTGAACAATCGAATACAAGCTATCCATACCGCTCATTGTCTTGGTTTGCACCGGCACACCAATCACAGGCAAGTGCGTAAAAGACGCCACCATTCCTGGCAAATGCGCTGCACCACCAGCCCCTGCAATAATCACTTCCAAACCGCGCGAAGCCGCCTGTTCAGCATAGTCCATCAAACGCTTCGGTGTTCTGTGTGCGCTTACCACCGTCATTTCGTAGTCCACACCCAACGCATCCAAAATCGCCCCTGCCTCTTTCATTACCGGCAAGTCGCTATCGCTACCCATGATGATGCCTATTTTCTTCATTTTCAATTCGATTTATTCGCAAAGTTCGCCAAAAGCGAAACAATAATATACAAAAAGTAAAAAACGATGAATCCTGCCGACCCAAATAGCACACAGGGCACAGCCAATCCAACCAAGGATAGTTTGTACTTACGCAAGGGATCATTGGCCCCAAATTTCATGGCCAACATCGGCAAATCACTCACCATCATGTAAGCCGTCAACAATGGCATATACAACCAAACCCAAAAATGATTCAACAAAGGGCGGATATCGATCAACGGCTTATCAATGAACCACAAATCGCCCGGATGTCCCAAATTGTAACTCATCCAAGCAAAAGATCCCAAAACCAAACCCGTAATCGGCGTGGGAATGCCCAAAAAGCCCGTGGTTTGACGCGTATCAATGTTAAACTTTGCCAGGCGATACCCCGCCGCCAATGGAATCAACATCCAAGTGTATCCGTTTATGCAGAAACGGTCTGGCGGACAGTATCCCTGATACTCCATCATCGCCTTCCAAATCAAACCGGGCAGCACACCAAACGTAACCACGTCGGCCATGGAATCAAGCTGTTTGCCCATCTCACCGGCCACACCCAGCTTTCTGGCAGCAAAGCCATCAAAAAAATCCAATCCAGCGCCCAACAACATCAATAAAAAGCCCATCCATTCCTGTCCCGCCATCACAAATCCGATACCCAACAGGCCACAAGCCATGTTGCTCAGGGTAATCAGATTGGGTATTTCTTTCATCCATTTCATATTAGTTGATCGTATCTAAATTCAATGTAATTCCCATTTCCATGAATAACCCGGCCTTCAATCCACCCAAGTTATCACCGTTGAAATAGTTCAATCCCGTTGCCTTATACTGCCAACTGCGATTTTTCGTTTGCGACTCTTGATAACCCGCTTTTGCATATAAGGACAGCGCATCATGTGGCCTAAACCTTGCAGAAATATAAGCTCCTGGCACCCATTCACGCGATGTGATGGTCTGTATGCCATTAATCACAGGATTGCCAAAATTCAAGGTTGGTGGCACATACTTCAATTGGTGTGTCACATGCCAAGCCCTCAGGCCTACACTCCACAACCAGGCCTTTTTGTCGTACAAATTCATGCCCGCATCCACATGATATACCCTCGCACGGTAATTCAACCGCTCCCCATCAGCAGCGCTGAACAATGACTTTTTACCCTGCGCATACCCCAACTCCATGTGTCCACGCTGACCCAAAAAGGTCAATCCCACAGGCACATAAAACAATTTGGCATCGCTCAATGGATAGTTATTGGCTGCAAAGTGCTGGGTAAATTCATCCGACAAAAACTGCGGAGTCATGTACCGTGCACCAAAGGTTAGGCCAATGTGGTGATCGCCCACACCAGAATAACCGTCATAATCGCCATCGTATTCATCAGACTCGTCTGATTCTTCGGTAAAATCATGGGCCAACACAAAATCAAACTTCTTGGCCAACTCCACCAAACCACCAGATGAATCTTTGGTGTGATACAACATCATCCCTTTATCAACTGTTGCCAAAATGGCTTTCACCTCTTCATTGATAGCCAAGGTATTGCCCAAGTTCACGGCACAGATATCCTTGCCATCAAACTGCTTCTCTTTGTAAAAAATCCCTACCGATAAAACCGATGTGTCATTCCTAAAATAACGGGTGCGCAAACGGGTAAGCAAGCTATTGTATTCAAACCAACCACAATCTTGTTGTTGCTTATTGGTGCTGATATGACAGCGGCCAAACTGACCAAAGAACTTTCCACTGGGGTATTGCTTCAACAATTTCACCATGTTTTGGAACATATGCTCTTCACGCCATGCCACTTGCTGTGCAGAATTATCGGTTTTTGTCCATAAGTACCACTCACGCAATTGTCCAAACGCCAACGCATATTCTGCATAATCAGCACCCATCCACTGCTTCCACACTTTGCTGCTATCGGCATATTTCCCGTCGATCGCAGCATGCTTGCTGAGCCACAAATACAACTCCATCGAACCATCTTCGGTGTCAAAATTATCTTCTTCCTCATTCATCAAAATCACATCCAAACGCTGATCTACACCCTCCAAATCTTCAACAACCACAGCAGCGGCTGAAACAGTGTCAGTAGTGGATATCATCAACGCGGTATCAGATATACTTTCCTCTGAATCATCATCATCATCATCATCAGTGCCTTCTTTCTCAATCTGCTGGGCCAATTTGGTCGCCATAAAAGCACCCATACGGATACTCGGAGGCGCCATGCCACGCTTTTGTATCACATCGCCCAACCGCATCACCGTCATGTCGTAAAAACGCTCTACATCCAACCCATGCACCTTGATCTTTTGTGAGTCTGGCAAGGTTTGGTTCCAAACCCGGATGCTATCAAACAACTTCATGTAATCGTCTGAAGATGTGGCGCGCAGAAAACGCTTCGCTGTTGAATCTGTGTTCGTGAAATATCGCTCCATGTAAAGGGCGCGGGTGGGACTCAATTCGATCACAAAATGGCGTACCCCAGCCTGCTCATGAAAGAACTTCAAAAAGCGATATTCACCCAATGAATTGAAGCCAGAGAACATGTGGTTTTCACCCGACAACATCACGCGAGCTTGTGCCGCACGATCTGTCAATGGTTTAATGCTCTTCAATTCCGCAAATCCATTTTGCTTAAAATCAATGTAATAACCCGTTGGCAATAAGTTTGTTTCTTCGATATTTTCTTTCTGTGCTTGCGCACCAACCATCAAGGCAAACAAACAGCCTGTTAACATCCACTTTTTCATTTCTGTGTTCTCCTTTCTTTGGTGCGGGGCGATTTTTGTCCTACCGATACTGTCGCTGCCGTATCATACGAATAAGACTCACTGCGGCTACCACCTGAATACAAATTATCATCAAATTTCCAATGCAACCCTACTTCACCCATCAAATACCAACCGGTGCTTTTGAATTCAGACCCGTTGTTCATGGGTTCTTTTTGATACAGCCAAGTACTCTCACCCAAATCCCATGCATAGCCTCCAGTAACACGGGCAAAAAACGGACCTACATGCACCGTGGGCTCTATCGTTAACCCATACAAATATGCGGGGTTGCTCACCACAAAACTGGGTTGCTCTTGGTTGATAAACCCACCTGAGTTTACCATAAATTTCTTGTACCGCTGCTCTCCATAACCCGTAAATCCACCTACCCCAAAGGTCAGGAATCGACCCAAAGGAAACTGTGTCATATCGCTGTATAAAACATAGGTGGCACCATAGTTGTCCTTTTCACCACCCACCGTTTGTGCCAACTGCAAGCGATGATTTTGTAGCAAATTTCCTTTGCGGGTATTGATACCAATGCTAATGCCCTGGGTATTGAGATTTAACTCCTCACCAGCAGGCAAACCCATTACCGACCGCATCGCATTCAAGTATTTCGGTCTAAATATGGGCTGAATTTGTGTGTATGCAACATCAAAAACCAAAGCCACATCTTCTCTTACAGACCCATAAATGCGCTTGCTCATAAAGGAACTCCTCGAAGATTCTTCATCATCCCAACCTTCATAATACGCAACTGCAGAATCAACAGCAACGCCCCAATCCCAGCCTTCTTCTGAAGGCGCCTTTTGCAATACAACCGTTTCAATTTGCACCGAATCCTTCAGTAAATACTTATCTGTAACATTGGTAAACAACTGAACGGTATCTTGTTTGCCCATGCCAAAAGGATCATCACCCAAAGCCGCAGTATCTGTTCCACCCAAAGCACTCAATGGGGGATAAACGGTGATATCCATCGCCGATGTTGTCGCGCTGCTATCCAATTTCAAACGCATCAAGGTATGCTCATACGAACTCATGCCCATCATGAAAACACGTCCCACATCACTTAATCTCACCCCTTCCATCAACAAATCCTCCATCAAACTCGGCAACACCTTTGCGCTATAGCGATGGACCGCAAATTGTTCGATCGGATCAGAACCCAACACCAAAACACGGCGCTTTTCATTTTTCAACTGCCCAACCAAATTCGCACGCTTTTGCCACTGCTCAAAAAAGGTCTCTCCAACCAATACCCTATCATTCACAGAATCGCGTGGAATCGGCTTCAACCAGGGTTTCAACGCTTGAAAAGCAGCCCTGTTCTCAGGCAAAATATATTGCTCTAATTCCGCTGAAATCGCCCATAATGAATCGCGCAGTACCGTAATGCTCTCCACTGCACTAAAAGCGGGATCCACATCCAAACTCTCGGTTTCATCTTCGTCATCACCGGGCACTTGAATTTCGTTTTGCTCCTGCCATAAGCGCCACAATCCCACGGAAACCAGGGAACGAATGCCCTCAACTTGCGAACGAATGCGCGCCGGGATGTTTTCGTCGTTCTGCTCAGCACCCCCCAATCCCAATGTGGTATCTGCGGGAAACAAGGCATTCAAATACGCCGCCAAGGCATAC
>JACCDX011684637.1_pt1 | contig 31459 bp, 38 predicted proteins | sample 7449681 | NCBI WGS metagenome assembly JACCDX01 (sample SAMN15323450, study PRJNA562643) | freshwater metagenome | isolation source: river surface water | place: USA:Blue River Watershed | collected 2017-08-18
ATGGCCAGCCGACCGAGGTGGTCACCAAAGGTCGACACGACCCCTGTGTGGGGATCCGGGCGACCCCGATCGCCGAGGCCCTGCTGGCCTTGGTGGTCATGGACCATGTGCTCATGCACCGCGCCCAGTGCGGTGACGTCACGCCGCCCCTGGCCCCGATCGCCGCCGCGCCCAAGGGCTGACCCCACATGTCGCAACCCCGCGAATCGGGCGGCCTGGCGGCCTCGCCGCGCGTGATGGTGCCCTTTGCCGCCATGTCGGCGAGCTACTTTGCCCACATTGGGTTTTTCAACCCCTATTTGTCTTTGTGGCTCAAGGAGCTGGGCTACAGCGTTGGCGTGATCGGCGTCTTGGTTTCGTTGCAGGCCTTCACCCGCTTGTATTCACCCTACGCGTGGGGCTGGCTGAGCGATCGCACCGGTCATCGGGTGCGCCTGCTGCGCATCAGCGCCGGCATCGCCCTGTTTTGTTCGCTCGGACTGGCGCACCAAGGGGGGCTGGTCTGGCTGGCGCTGGTGCTCCTGCTCATGTTCACCCACACCAGCTCGATGATGCCCATGAGCGAGGCGGCCATGGCCCATGTGGTCAGTCAGGGCGGCGTGCTCGACGCGCGCAAGTACGGTCGCATCCGATTGTGGGGATCGCTCGGCTTTTTGGTCACCGTGTTTCTGGCCGGTTGGTGGTTTGATCACCATGGCATGAAAGATTTTCCCCTGTGGACTTGGGTCACCTTGGCCCTGGTCAACCTCAGCGTCTGGTCCATGCCGCAGATGCGCGAGACCCACGGCGAGCACGGGGCGCAACCCTCGGTACTGACCGAGCTCAGGCGCAGGCACAACCTCTGGTTTTTCATCACGCTCTTTTTCCATGTGTTGGCGCACATTGCCCTCTATTCGTTTTATTCGCTCTACCTCGACAGCCTGGGTTATTCCAAGGCGGTGATTGGGTCGTTGTGGGCCCTGTCGGTCGCGGTCGAGGTGCTGGGTTTTCTGACCCAGGGCCGCTGGTTGCATCTGTTGTCGCCTGCCCGCTGGGTCTGGATCGCCGCCTGGGTGCTGGTCTTGCGCATGGTGCTGATCGCCTTTGGCGCCGAGTCGCTCTGGGTGCTGGCGCTGGCCCAGGTGCTGCACACGGTCACTTTTGCCATCCACCACAGCGTGTGCATCTCCTGGCTCTCGAAACACTTCCCCGCTCGCTTGCGAGGTCGGGGGCAGGCGCTGTATTCGATCATTGGCTATGGTGCTACCGGCTTTTTGGGCGCTTTGGGCGGTGGGGTGATCAGCGAACAGTTTGGCCTGTCTGCCGTCTTTTATGGGGCCATTCCGGTGTCGTTGTTGGCGGTGCTGGGGGCCTGGCGGCTGAAAAACCTGCGCGGCGCGGCATAGCCTCTAGCGAACCTGATCTTGCGGTCTGAAGGTGATGATCATCGGGCAGGGGATGCGCCCATCGGTGTCACGCGGCAGTTTGCCTGTTTTGAGGATGGCTTTTTGGACCGCTTCATCCCAGCTGTCCACGCCGCTCTTTTGGGTCAGGCGCACACCCACGATCGTGCCCTCGGGGGCGCACTGCACCTCGACCTCGGCTTCGGGGTTGCCACGCACCTGATCAACAAAGGTGATGTTGGGCAAAATGGCGCCCCGCACTTTGCCCGCGTAACCGGCCGAAGGTCCTGACGTTTGCTTGGCTCGCCCCGTGCTGCCCGCAGCGCCTGAGGCGTCGGCCATGCCCATCACCCGACGCAATTGCTCCTGGCGCAGGGCCTCGCGTTTTTTCTCTTCGGCCTTCTCGCGCTGCTCCTGTTGCGCCTTTTCGCGGGCCAGTTTCTCTTTCTGCTCCTTGTCCTGCAACAGCTTGTCCTTGCGCTCCTTTTCGGCCTTTTTTCGCGCCTCTTCCTGGGCTCTGAGTTTGTCTTCTTTTTCCTTCTCCGCCTTCTTTTTCTTTTCGATTGCCAATTCAGCGTCCTTGCTGGGTGGCGGTTTGACCGCCGGCTTGGGGTCGGGTTTGGGAATGGGCTTGGGTTCGGGCGCTGGTTGGGGTTTGGGTTCGGGTGTCGGCTCGGGCGGGGGGTCGAGCGTGTCGCCTTTGGGCGCGGCCAACTGCGGAACGGCCGACCACAACTCGGCCTCGACGCCCACGCTGTTGTCGTGTTGCCAACTCACCCCCCAGGTCAGGGCGACCATCAACAGCGCATGGATCACCAGCGCCAAGCCTAAGGCGCGCACGCCACCCGGCGGGGGCGGGGGTGCGAACTCCAGGTGGCTGGCGGGCGACATGGCCTCAGGAAGCCAACTTGACCGACAGACCCACGCGGTGCACGCCGGCGCGCTGCAGGCTGTCCATGACCTTGACCACGGTCTCGTAGGCGATGGTGCGGTCGGCACTGATCACCACCGGGGTTTGCTCTTGTCCGCCCTGCAATTGCAAGGCCTGCTGGGCCACGGTGTCCAACGTGGCCGAGACCACGGTGTCGGTGCCTTTGGCGGCGTTGGTGCGGGCACGCAAGGTGATGGCGTTGTCTTTGGCGATCTCGATCGTGATCACGCGGTCTGGGGCGGATGCCGCCTTGCCCACGCTCGGGATGTCGATCACGCTGGGGGTGATCAGCGGTGCGGTGACCATGAAAATGATCAACAGCACGAGCATCACGTCGATGAAGGGCACCATGTTGATGTCGTTCATGGTGCGTCGGCGGCGTCCGGTGCGCTGGGCGATGGCGGCCATGGTGTGCTCCTGAGTGGGTCAGTGCCCCGAGGTGGATTGCACCACCAGGTTGCGCTGCAAAATGTTGGAGAACTCCTCGATGAAGGTTTCGAGCTTGATCGACACCCGATCGATGTCGCGGGCAAAACGGTTGTAGGCCAACACCGCGGGAATGGCGGCAAACAGACCGATGGCCGTGGCCACCAGGGCCTCGGCGATGCCTGGGGCGACCTTGGCCAGCGTGACTTGCTGCAAGTCGGCCAGGCCCGTGAAGGCGTGCATGATGCCCCAGACCGTCCCAAACAGGCCCACATACGGCGACACCGAACCGACCGAGGCGAGCAGGGACAGGTTCGATTCGATCACGTCCATTTCGCGTTGAAAGCTCGCCCGCATGGCGCGCCGGGCACCCTCCATCAAGGCTTGGGCGTCGGTGATGCGGCGCTCACGCAGCTTTTGGTGCTCGCGCATGCCGCTGGCAAAAATCCGCTCCATCGGTCCCGACAGCTTGGCGTTTTGCGTGGCGCCGGCGAACAACTCGTTGAGCGTTTTGCCAGACCAGAAATCCCGCTCAAAGTCGTCGTTGAGCGAGTTCACTTTCTTGAGTGAAAAAATCTTCCTGAAAATCGCCGCCCAGCTGGCGACCGAGACCCCCAGCAACAGCAGCACGACGATCTTCACCACCCAGCTGGCGTGGATGAAGAGGTTGACGATGTTGAGGTCTTGGCTCATGTCAGTCGTTCCAAAAGGGTGGAGGGAATGCGTTCGGGTTGCAGGGTGTGGGCTTGGACCCAGCCGATGCGGATTTGGCCTTCGCACAACAGCAGCTCTCGCCCGCCGTTGGCGCCGACCCGCCAAGCCTGTTGTGCGATCACCAGGCTGGCCCGCCCCGCTTGGGTCAGGTGGGCCGTGACGCACAACACATCATCGAGCACCGCAGGCCGATGGTACTTGACCTGGGTCTCGCTGACCACAAACATGCCGCCGGTTTGTTGCCGTAGGTTGTGCTGCTCGATCCCCAGGTGGCGCAGCCACTCGGTGCGGGCCCGCTCAAAAAACTTCAGGTAGTTGGCGTAGAACACGATGCCGCCCGCATCGGTGTCTTCCCAGTAGACGCGCACAGGCCACTCGAAACTCATGCGTCCTCCCAGAGTTGACGCAGGCGGCGTGCCGCTTCGACCAACTGCGTCATCGCGCTGGCGGTGGAGAAACGGATGTGTCGGGCCGTGTCGTGACTGCCGAAATCACGCCCTGGCGTGGCCGCCAAGCCGGCGCGCTCCATCAGCGCAAAGGCCAGGTCCCAGCTGTCGGTCAGTTGGAGGCGTTGGCACAGATCGGTGCAATCGGCCCAGGCGTAAAACGCCCCATCGGGCATGACCGGCACATGCAGACCCGCCGATCGCAGGGCCGGCACAAAAAAATCACGCCTGGCCTTGAATTCGGCGCGACGCTGTTCGTACAACGCCAGGCTGTCGTCCTCGAAGCAGGCCAGCACGGCGTATTGGGCGATGGCGCTGGCGCAAATGAACAGGTTCTGCGCCAGTCGCTCGATCACGGGCACCAGCGCGTCGGGCACCACCAGCCAGCCCAGGCGCCAGCCGGTCATGTGAAAGTATTTGGAAAAACTGTTGATGCTGATGAGCTGGTCATCCAAGGCCAGGGCCGTCTGGCCATAGGCCGGATCAAAGCTCAGGCCCAGGTAAATTTCATCGACCAGCGTCACCCCGCCGTGGCGGCTGACCCAGTCGTGGATGCGCGCCATCTCGGGTGCGGCGATCGAGGTGCCGGTCGGGTTCGAGGGCGACGCCAACAACACCCCCCGGGTCTGCTTGCCCCAGTGCTCGCGGACCTGATCGGCCCCCAGTTGGTAGCGTTGGGTGGCGTCGCAAGGCAACAGCACGGCCCGGCCCTCGGCGGCGCTGACAAACTGCCGGTTACAGGGGTAACTGGGGTCGGGCATCAGCACCTCGTCACCCGCTTCGATCAAGGCCAGGGCAGCCAGTTGCAGGGCCGCTGAGGCGCCTGCGGTGATCACGATGCGGCGGGCCGGTATTTGGACGCCAAAGCGGGTGCGGTACCAGTCGCTCAGGCGCTCGCGCAATTCGCCCAGGCCGAGTGCAGGCAGGTACTGGGTGCGACCCTGGTGCAAGGCGCGCTCGGCGGCCTCGACCACCCGGGGCGCTGCCGTGAAGTCTGGCTCACCGATGTTGAGGAACAGCATCGGGGGGCGTTTCGGGTCGGCTTGGCGTGCCAGATCGGAGGCGGCCTTGGCCACTTCCATCACATGAAAAGGTTCGATCCGTTGGGCTCGCTGGGCGATGCGCATGGGCTTATCTGCGGGCGGGATCAGCGGCGGTTTCTTGCGCACGCAGCTGCAGCGCCAGCGCGTGCAGCACCGCGTTCACGTATTTGTGTCCATCGGTGCCACCGAATTGCTTGGCCAACTCGATGCATTCATTGAGGGTGACGCGCCAGGGCACTTCAAGGCAATGCTTGAACTCAAACGCCCCCAGCCACATGACGGCGCGCTCGATCGGAGAGATCTCGGACAGCGGGCGGTCAAGCAGGGGCGCGATCAGCGCGTCGAGTTCGCGCGACTGTTCGGCACAGCCGTGCAACAGGGCGTCGTAGTGCACCGAGTCCACCTTGTTGAACCCCACGAGGCCGCGTGTGAAGGCGTCGATGGCCTCGGTGCTTTGCCGGCCCACCAGCACTTGGTACAGGCCCTGCAAGGCAAACTCACGCGCGCGGCTGCGGGCGTTGCGCACCGGTTTGCGGGTGGGGTTGGCGGTTTTGTCGCTCATGCGTGCGCTTCCAGCAGTCGGGCCATCTCGACGGCCACGCGCGCGGCATCGCGCCCCTTGTCGTGTTGGCGCGCCAGCGCCTGCGCTTCGTCCTCGGTGGTCAGGATGGCGTTGGCGATCGGGATGTGATGGTCCAGTCCCACCCGGGTGACGCCGGCACCGGATTCGTTGGCCACCAGTTCGAAGTGGTAAGTCTCGCCCCGGATGATGCAGCCCAGCGCGATCAGGGCTTGAAATGGGGGGTCTTCTTGTTGCGCCAGGGCCTGCAGCGCCAGTGGCACTTCCAGCGCGCCAGGGACCGTCACATGAACGATGTCGTCGTCGGACACGCCCATCGCGGCGAGCTCGTTGGTGCAGGTTTGCAAGAGGGTGTTGGTGATGGATTCGTTGAAGCGGGCCTGCACGATGCCGATGCGCAGGCCTTTGCCGTTGAGGGTGGTCGGTGTCTGGGTGGGTTGGAACATGGCGGGGTCACTCCTGAGCCAGGTGGCCTTCGATTTCAAGGCCGTAGCCGGTCATGCTCGGCAGGCGGCGTGGGCTGCCCAACAATTGCATGCGGTGCACGCCGCAGTCGCGCAAGATTTGGGCGCCCACCCCGTAGCTGCGCAGGTCCATCGTGCCGCGCTCTGGGGCGTGCGCCGAGCGGGCCGTGCCTTCGAACTGGGCCAGCAATTGCTGCGCACTTTCGCCGCAATTGAGCAACACCACCACCCCGCAGTCCTGGGCGCTGATGTGCTTGAGCGCTGCGTCCAGGCTCCAGGAGTGCATGGGGCGTCCCACTTCGAGGGCGTCAAACACCGACAGAGGTTCGTGCACCCGCACGGGCACCACCTGGTGGCTGGCGGGTTGCCCCTTGACCAGCGCCAGGTGGATGCCCTGGCTGGGCAGGTCGCGGTAGGCATGGGCGGTAAAAGCCCCATAGGCCGTTTGCAGCGGTTTGGTGCCGACTTTTTGCACCAGCGACTCGTTGCGGCTGCGGTAAGCGATCAGGTCGGCGATGGTGCCGATTTTCAGGCCGTGTTCGGCGGCAAACAGTTGCAAGTCGGGCAGACGCGCCATGGTGCCGTCGTCTTTCATGATCTCGCAGATGACCGCCGACGGGCTGCAGCCGGCCATGCCCGCCAAGTCGCAACCCGCTTCGGTGTGACCCGCCCGCATCAGCACGCCCCCTTCAACCGCTTGCAGCGGGAACACATGGCCAGGCTGGACCAGGTCACTGGGTTGGGCTTTGGGGTCAACCGCCACTTGGATGGTGCGCGCGCGGTCGGCCGCCGAGATGCCGGTGGTCACGCCTTCGGCGGCCTCGATGGACACCGTGAACGCGGTGCTGTAGACCGTGCCGTTGCGGGCGGCCATGGGGGGCAACTGGAGGTATTGGCAACGCTCGCGGGTCAACGTCAGGCAAATCAGGCCACGACCAAAACGCGCCATGAAGTTGATCGCCTCGGGCGTCACGTGCTGCGCCGCCATCACCAGATCGCCCTCGTTCTCGCGGTCTTCTTCGTCGACCAGAATCACCATGCGACCCGCCGCGATCTCAGCGACGATGTCCTGCACGGGGGAGATGGGGACGGGGTGACGGGCGTTCATGCGGAGGCTTTCGGGTTCAGACCGGGTTTCAGCATGCGCTCGACGTATCGCGCCACCGTGTCTATTTCAAGGTTCAGTTTCGAGCCCACCCGCAACTCGGACAGCGCCGTGTGCGTCACGGTGTGGGGGATGAGGTTGATGCTGATTTCACAGCCCGAGGCCAGGTCCTGGACCCGGTTGACCGTCAGGCTCACGCCATTGACCGTCACCGATCCCTTGTAGGCCAAGTACTTGGCCAAGTCTGCGGGCGCGACGATGCGCAATTCCCAGCTTTCGCCGACCTGGCCAAAGTGACTCACTTGGCCCAGACCGTCGACATGGCCCGAGACGATGTGACCGCCCAAACGGTCATTGGCGCGCAGGGCTTTTTCCAGGTTGACGGGTCCGGGTTGGTCCAGGCCGCTGGTGCGGGCCAGAGATTCGGCGGAGATTTCGATGCAAAAACGTTGTTGGGGCAAATCGAGGTGGGTGACGGTCATGCAAGCGCCGTTGATGGCGATGCTGTCACCCAGGCCCACGTCGTCGAGGTACCCGGCCGGGGCCTGCAGGGTGAGGCGTTTGCCGTGATCCAAAGAGCGACCCAGGTCGTGGACGGCGACGATGCGCCCCACGCCGGTGATGATTCCGGTGAACATACCACCTATTGTATCCCCGCGGCGGCGGGCCTGGGGCGTGGTTTCAGGCGCGACGCGCCAACAGGCGCAGGTCACTCCCCACGGGTTCGCAGCTCACCCAAGCAAAGCCCAGGGCCTGGTCGAGCCCAGACAGCGGTCCGAATTGGGCCATGCCCCGTCCCTCACCCAGCATCTTGGGGGCCAGATAAATCAGCAACTCGTCGACCAGACCCGCTCGCAGCAGAGAGCCATTGAGTTTGTGCCCGGCTTCGACGTGCAGCTCGTTGATGTCGCGCCTGCCCAGGTCTTCGATCAGCGCGGCCAAATCGACCTTGCCCGAGGCATTGGGCAGGCACCTGACCTCGGCACCCAGGGCCGCCAGGCGAGTGGTCTGCTCGGCGCTCGGCAGCGCCCCATAGACCCAGACCGGTCGTTGGGGCCCCCACAAGCGGGCCTCGGAGGGGGTTTCCAGGCGAGAGTCCACCACGACCAAGGTGGGTTGGCGAGGGGTGTGCAGCGCACGCACATCGAGCAAGGGGTCATCGTCCTGAATGGTGCCATGCCCGGTCAGCACGGCGCAGGCCCGGGCGCGCCAAGCGTGACCGTCGGCGCGTGCCTCGGGGCCAGTGATCCATTGACTTTGGCCGTCGGGCAAGGCCGTCTGGCCATCGAGCGAAGCGGCGATTTTCAGGCGCACCCAGGGTCTGCCCGTGGTCATGCGCTTGAAAAACCCTGGATTGAGCTCGCGCGCCTGCTCAGCCATCAGGCCCATTTCGACCTGCACGCCCTGGGCTTTCAGGTGCGCCATCCCCTGACCCCTGACCAGGGGGTTGGGGTCGCCCACCGCCGCCACGACCCGGGCCACACCCGCTTGGCTGAGGGCTTCGCAACAAGGTCCGGTGCGCCCATGGTGGGCACAGGGCTCTAGGGTGACATAGGCGGTGGCACCCCGGGGGTCGTGCCCGCGGGCTTGGGCATCGCGCAAGGCCATGACTTCGGCGTGGGCCTGCCCAGCGGCCTGGGTGTGGCCCTCACCGAGCACGTCGCCAGCGGCGTTGGCCAGCACACACCCCACCCGGGGGTTGGGTGAGGTGATGAACATCGCCTGGTGCGCCAGGTCGATCGCACGTTGCATCAGCCGTTGATCCACAGGGGCTTGTGTCATGGGGCCGATTATCCGGCATGGGCAGGCGGCGCCCTAAGCCCCTCACCAGCAGGCCGCTGTTGCGCCGTCGGCACCACGTTGTCCCGCTTGGTTGAGCCAAAGCACGCCGCAGGCATCGCCCAATTGCTTGCCGATGGGGGTGGCGCTCAGCAGGTAGCCGCCACTCACCCAGCTCAGGCCCAGCCGGTAGCTCAGCCCCGCACCCGAGCCGGCGGTGTCGCTGATCTGGGTGGGGTAGGTGCCAGTCAGGCTGAGCTCTCGCTCCATCCACCAAGCGGCCTGAGCCAGGGCGGTGCGGGCCTGGGCGCGTTGCAGGCGCTGCCCCAGGCCGGCGGGCATGGGCAAGGCCATGGCCGCCAATGTGGCCCCCAGCGCCACCACCACCAAGCACTCCATCAACCCGAAGCCTCGGACGTGTTTGACCACAGGACGTCGGTTCATGGCATCACCTCCCGCCAGCTGACCCATTGCCCGTCGGAGCCGGTGGGGGCGTGGAGCCAAATCGCCTGCATGACGGTCAGGGGTCGTCCGCTGGCATCGCCCACCCAGGCGGTGATGCGCAGCAGTTCGCCGTCAGGGCTGTTTGTGCGCTCGACCCAGTGCGCCAGTCGGGCCTGTGGCAAGGTGGGCCATTGCGTGACCCACGGGCTGTTGCCCGCCCACCCGCCATGGGGCGTGGCGTCGTCAAGCCAACTGGACCAGTGCTCACGCGTCAATGCGGCGTCACCCATCCAAACGCATCGCCCCTGGGCGCACCCGCTCACGGGTGGGTCCGGGGCTTGTGGCCATTCGTGCTGAGCCAGGCGGATCAGTGCCTCGGCCGCCGCCTGCGCGTGTAACACCGCCAGGCGCTGGGCCGCGCCACCTTGGGCCACGCCCATTTCCAAGGCCACACCGAGCGTGGCCGAGGCCATCAGCCCGCACAGCAGCACCACCACCGCCACGGCCCAGCCCCTTTGCTTCATGGCCCATCGACCCGCAAGGCCCAGACCCGGCTCCAGACCCGCCAGAGGCGTCCCGAATCGCTCAAGGGCCGTTCGGCACAATCCATCGGGGGCGTCGGGCGGCGCAGTTGCGGGTTGCTGGCTTGCAGGCTCAGGCAAATGCGCACGCCCACCGCCCGCCCCGTTGCCGGCGCCTGGTCCAGGGGCGTCCAACGCCATGCCGCCACCGCACCTTGACCGGTTTGCCAGGCCAACCAGACCTTGGCCCCGCGCACCTGCTCCAGCCACGCTTGCCAGCGTGCGTTGACCTGGGCCGCGTCCTTGCATTTGAACTGGCCGTCGATCCAAGCGAACTGGTCCCGAATCCAGAGGGGGGCATGCGCCGCGTCTTTGGCCCAAACCCGGGTGTTTTGACAATTGGGCTCAAGGGCCGGCTGAGCCACGATGCCGCGTGCGTGGACCCAAGTCAGGTCGCCGCCAGCGGGCAGCGCCACATAGGGCGATTCCAATTGCCACGCACCGCCTTGCAGGGACAGCGGTCTGGCACCGGCCTGCCGGCTCAGCCGCAGCAGCAGCCGGTGCAGGGTGGCGGTCCGGTCGAGCAACTCTTGGCGTGCGTCGCGCTCGCTCAGCCACTGTCGCTGCAGTCCCCAGGTGTGCATGGCCATGCCCAGCACCAGCAGACCCAGGCCCAGGCCAGCGAGCACCTCGACCTGGCTCATGCCCCTTGCCCTCGTCGTGCCCGCGCGATTCATGGCCACCCCAACATCGAGACACAGCGCCAGTCCTTGGGGCACACCTCCTGATTCAAAGGCAATGCTTGTGCCTGGGCCCCGGGTTCTGGCCAGCGCAGGCCCACGGCTTGCAAGCGGGGATCGATGGACCAGGGGGCAAGCCAGGTTTGCACCTGTGGTGCTTCCCGTGCCAGTCGGGTCTGCCAATCGGCCAGCAGGCTCTCGCGCCAGGCCCATGCGCTGCACGGCGCATCGACGCAGGCTGACGCGCTCAGCGCCTGGCCCCAGGGCAACTGCGCAGGCCCCTGGGCCTGGGCCAGGCGCAAGCGTTCGAGCGCGTCGGTTTGCCATTCGCCGGCTTGGGCGAGCAACCAGGCGCTGCGCTGGTGCGCCATCAGGCGACGGGTCTGCTCCATCAGCGCCAGGCCGGTGCTGGACCAAAACACCAGTGCCAACAGGGCATCGACCATGGCCCAGCCGCGCCAAGACGCTGTCCCTTTGGACGCCTGCGTTTTCAGTCCGAGCATGTCTCCCCCTGCACCCGCCGCAAACGCCCCAGCACATTGAGGCAGAGCAACTCGGGTTGTGCTGCGCCCGGTGTGCCCGATTGAAACAGCACGCTGGCGCCGCCCCCCAGGGGCTCCCCCCAGGGGTCGACCCGCCAGCCTTCGGTCGGCTTGGGGGTGACCCACAGGCCCGCGGGCAGACGGCTTTCTCTCAACAACTGGCCGTTGCCCTCGACCACCGTTTGCCAGCCACAGTGCCAACCCCCAGCCCCTGCTGGTGTGCGGCATGCGGCAATGGGCTGCAGGCGCAGGCTGGTGCCCGTTTGTTGGGCCTGCCAGCGCGCCGCCAACCAGTCGGCTTCAAACCGGGCCCGCGCCTGGGCCAGGGTGGCGCGCTGCACCCAGGCGGGGATCAGCGGCAGCGTCTGGGTCAGCACCAAGCCGAGCAAGGCGAACGCGCCCAGGGCTTCGATCAGGGCGTGGCCGCGCCACCATGGCGCACAGTCGCGCGCGGCGGGTGAGGAGGCAACGGGGCTTGTGCAAGACATGCCCTGCATCTTGCGACGGGCGCGCCCCGATTTCAATCGCACGGTGTCCATGCACCATGCACCACGATGCCAGCAACGGCTTGGCGTTATTTGCTGACTTCGTCGACCAGGTTTTTGAACTCGTCGATGTCCTCGAAGCTGCGATAGACGCTGGCAAAGCGCACGTAGGCCACCTTGTCGAGCTTGCGCAACTCGCGCATGACCATCTCGCCGATGCGGTTCGAGGCCATTTCGCGCTGCGCCTGGGACAGCAGTTTTTCTTCAATGCGCTCGATGGCCGAGTCCACCTGTTCGGTGCTGACCGGTCGCTTGCGCAGCGCCAGGTTCATGCTGGCGCGCAGTTTGTGGCGGTCGTACTCGATGCGTCGACCGTCCTTTTTCACGATGGCCGGGAAGTTGACTTCCGGTTTTTCATAGGTCGTGAAGCGTTTTTCACAGGCCGAGCACTGGCGGCGGCGACGGATGGTGTCGCCCTCTTCGGCCAGGCGTGTTTCCATCACCTGGGTTTCCAGATGACCGCAAAAAGGACACTTCACGCGCGCACCTGGACTTTCACCGGTAGACGGGAAAGCGTGCGGTCAAGGCATTGACCTTGGCCCGTACGGCCTCAATGTTGGCCGCATCCCTTGGGCGGTCCAGCACGTCGGCGATCAGGTTGGCGGTCAGACGCGCTTCCTCGTCTTTGAAACCGCGCGTCGTCATGGCCGGCGTGCCGACCCGGATGCCACTGGTCACCATGGGTTTTTCGGGGTCGTTGGGGATCGCGTTCTTGTTGATCGTCATGTGGGCTTGACCCAGCACCGCCTCGGCTTCCTTGCCGGTGATGCCTTTGGCGCGCAGGTCAACCAACATGACGTGGCTCTCGGTGCGACCACTGACGATGCGCAGCCCACGCTGGGTGAGGGTCTCGGCGACGATCTGTGCGTTGCGGATGACCTGCTGCTGGTAGGTTTTGAATTCAGGGGTGAGGGCTTCCTTGAAGGCCACGGCCTTGGCCGCGATCACGTGCATCAGCGGGCCGCCTTGTAAACCCGGGAAGATGGCGCTGTTGATGGCCTTTTCGTGTTCTGCCTTCATCAAGATGATGCCCCCGCGCGGACCCCGCAGGCTCTTGTGGGTGGTCGAAGTCACCACATCGGCATGCGGCACCGGGTTTGGGTAGACCCCAGCGGCGATCAGGCCGGCGTAGTGCGCCATGTCGACCATGAACACCGCACCAACGTCTTTGGCCACTTTTGCAAAGCGCGCCCAGTCGATGCGCAAGCTGTAAGCCGAAGCCCCCGCAACGATCAGCTTGGGGCGGGCCTCGTGCGCTTTTTTCTCCATCGCGTCGTAATCGATTTCTTCCTGGGCGTTGAGTCCGTAGGACACCACATTGAACCATTTGCCCGACATGTTCAATGGCATGCCGTGGGTCAGGTGCCCCCCTTCAGCCAGGCTCATGCCCATGATGGTGTCTCCGGGCTTGAGAAAAGCCAGGAACACCGCTTCGTTGGCGGAGGCGCCACAGTGGGGTTGGACGTTGGCCGCGTCAGCGCCAAAGAGTTGTTTGACGCGATCGATCGCGAGTTGTTCGGCGACGTCGACGTTTTCACAGCCCCCGTAATAGCGCTTGCCTGGGTAACCCTCGGCGTATTTGTTGGTCAGTTGCGAGCCTTGGGCCGCCATGACGGCCGGGGAGGCGTAGTTTTCGCTTGCGATCAACTCGATGTGGTGTTCTTGGCGGGCGTTTTCGGCTTGAATGGCGGCCCAAAGTTCGGGATCGGTGTGTTGAACCAGGTGTTGTCGGTCGTACATGTTTGGCAGTCCTTTGATCAAAGTGAAGGCCTGGCGCAGGCCCAGCCCCAAGGCTGCCCAGGCGATCGGCGTAGACCCCAGAGGGTCAGCGCGCTCCCCCGTGGTCTTGGCCCAAGGCCGGCCCACGTCGACAGGTGCGAGACCTGTCTATCGCCAGTCACGCGCATCGATGTATTTTAGGGCCTATTTGGGCCACCCCGAAGCAGGGCAGGGCATGACGGGCGCGGCGATGTCGGGGGGGCGTTATTTTTCGTCGTCGCTGGGGCTGACCAGGCGTTGGGCTTTCTCCCACAGGTTTTCCAGGCCGGCGGCGGCCACGGCCCCGGCGCTCGGTTCGGTGGTGGGCACGCGTTGGCCCTGGGCCACCTTTTGCAGGCGGTTGTATTCGGCCAGCACGCGCCCCACATAGCCGGTGGCCGAATTGTCCACCGAGCCGACGTAAAGCTTGAGTCCGCCCTCGACGGAGCCCGCCCGTGCGACGCAATCTTTGAGCACATGGATGCCGACCTTGAGGTTGGTCAGGGGGTCAAAGGCCGCCCGTTGACCGCCAAAGCTTTGGTACTTTTCTGAGTGCACCTTGGTCATGACCTGCATCAGGCCTTGTGCGCCCATGGGGCTTTGGGCAAAGGGGTTGAAACCGGACTCGATGGCCATCACGGCCAGAATCAGCGTCGGCTCCAATTGCACCTTGGGCCCCGATTCGTAGGCTTCGGCCACCAGCGCGCTGAGCGGCTCGACCCCCACTTTGTACTTGCGGCTGAGCCAATAGGCCAGGTTGGCCTGTTGTTTGGGCAAATCCTGCGGGTTGGCGGCGGTGGTGCGTTCGACCGCCATGGCATCGCTGGACATCAACTCCACTTGGCGGTCTTGCAACCAGCCGATCAGGCGCAACTCTGCACCCAGGCGCAGGTCAGGGCGCATGCCAAACAAAGTGGCCACGCAAAACACCACCAGACCGACAAAAGCCAGTCCGTTGTGGGTGATGGCAAAAAAACCTTCGGCCACGTCTTTGGCAAAGGTTTTGATGCCGTCTTGGAGCGATTCCAGCGCGGTCATGCCAGAACTTTAACAGAGCGTCCTGGCGCCCGCGTGGCCCGGGGACGAGCAAAAAGGGGCATTGTCAGCAACAGGAATTAAAATGCGCGGGTGAATCAACATCTATCCTCTGACCTTCAAGCCCTCGACGCCACCACCGGCGGGGTGTTTTCTGCGCCCACCTCTGGGGAGCGGGCGGCTCGCGTGCGCACCTGGCTCGCCACCCAACCCGATCCCGAGCTCATGCACACCGTTTATCGCGAGCTCAGTTCGCGCGACAAAGGCGCTTCCAAGGCCTTGCGCGAGCGACTCGATGAGATCAAGCGTGAGCGAGGCCAAGCCCATTTGGTGCAAGAGTGGGCCCAAAAGGGGGAGGCCCTGCGCACCGCGACCAAGATGGCCTTGGCCCAGGCCCTGGCCTGGCAGCGCGATGCCGCCAAAGCCGGCGCCCCCCTGTCCAAGGAGCCGTTGGCCGGCATCAAGCAGGCGCTCAACGACCGCATCCGACGCATCGAGGATTTGCAGCACCGCGCCCAGGTGTTGCGCGAATCCGCCGTCTTGCTGGGGCAGCGCACCGAAGTGCTGTCCACCAAGTCGTGGCAAGAGGCCTTGGCGCAGCGGGACCAACTCGCCAGCGATGTGACCCGCTGGCTGACCGAGTCCGAGCAACTCACCACCGACACCGATTGGCCCTGTGTCGACCCCAAGTTTCCTCCCGTTTTACAAGCCAACGCCCAACAGGTCCAGGCCGTCTGGGAAGCCTTTAGCGCGGCCCTCGTTTCGGCGCAGGCGGCGGCTGCAGATGCCCAACAGCCCTTGCCGGCCGTGCCTGCCTGGGCCGATGAGATTCGACAGTCACGGGGTCAAGCCGCCGCCGAGCCCGCCCCTGCGCCAGCCCCACCCAAGCCCCGCATCGATCCGGCCCTGCGCGCACAGGCCATCGAGGCCATCACCCCGTTCTTGCAAAAGCTCGAACAGGAGCTGGCCGAGGGCCACGGCAAGGCCAGTGCTGGCGCCGCCAATGCCTTGCGTCAGGCTTTGCGCGAGCACGCCGCCGCTTTGCCCGAGCGCGTCGAACACCAGGTGCAGTCGGCTTTGGCGGCCGCCAGCGAACTCGAAGGCTGGCAGCGCTGGCGGGCCGATCAGTTGCGCGCCGAGTTGGTGAGCAAGGCCGAGGCCCTGTTCAAGCCCGCTGCCCCGGTCGTGGAGGGGCAACCCCCGGCCGAACCCTTGCCGGTCTACAGTGGCCGAAAAATGCAGGAAGCCCTGCGTGAATTGCGCGAGCAGTGGAAGCAAACCGACCAGGGGGGCATGCCCAACCATGCCCTGTGGAAGCGCTTTGATCAAGCTTGCAACCGGGCCTACAAAGTGGTCGAGGCCTGGCATGAAAAATCGCGTGCCGAATCCACCCTGCACCGGGATCAGCGCCTGCAACTGATCGCCGAAGTTAATGCCTGGGCGAGCGAACACGCCCAAGGCCCCGATTGGCGAGCCGTGGCGCGCCAGTTGGGGCAATTTTCTGAGCGCTGGCGCGAAGCCGGGCATGTCAGCGAAAAAATCTTTGCCGAGTTGCAGCCTTTGTGGAAGGCGGCCCTCAAGGCGGCGCAAGGGCCCCTGGATGCAGCCCACAAAGCGGCCGTGGCGCGGCGTCAGGCCCTGATCGCAGAGGCCACCGCGCTGGCCAACCAGCCCGGCTTGCCGCTGGATCAGATCAAGGCCTTGCAGCAGCGCTGGCAGACCGAGTCGCACGGCATGGCGCTGGACCGCCGCACCGAACAAAAACTCTGGGAAGCGTTTCGCACCCCGATCGATGCCTTGTTCCAGCGCAAGTCCCACGAGCGCACCCAGGCCGCTGCTGCTGTGAGCGCCCACGATCGCGCGGTGCTCGATGCGGTTCATGCCCTGGAGGCGGCTTGCAAGAGCGGTGATGCGGCCACCATCCGCGCGGCCCAGGCGGCGCTTCAGCACATCAGCCGAGGGGGGGCGGACACCCCCGCCAACCCGGCGGCCACCCCCGATCCGATCCCCGCGCAAGTCACCGAAGCCGTGACCGTGCCCGATGTGGCCGTGGCCGACGCCCGTCCTGAAGCCGATGCCGCTGCATCGCCCGAGACCCCGCCGCCCAGCGAGACAGCGCAACCGCAGGTTGCGGCCAAACCCGCGCCGGTCGCAGCGCGCCAGGTCGTGGCCGTGCGCGGCGATGACCGCCCGGGCATGAAGAAGGCCGAGCCCGCACCCGCCAGCCGTGGCCCTCGCAAGGGAGTGCCGGGTCGCTTGGAGCGCGGCGGTGACCGCATCGATCGAGGGGAGCGTGGTGCGCGTGGCGATCGCTTCGAGCGCGGCGAACGCGCCCCCAGGTTGGGCGATGCCGCTTTCCGGGCCATGCGACATGCCCAGGACTTGGCCGACAACACCCTGCGCAAACTGGCTGCACAAGCCCATGGCGAGGTGCTGACGCACTTGCTGCACGCTTGGAAGGCGCGTCAGCCCGAGCAGGTGCCCGCCTTGCGTGAGTTGGGCGGCAAACTCAACCCCACCCAACGCCAAGCTTGGGTTTCGGCCCTGAGCCAGGGCCCGGTCAGTGGGGCCGGTCAAGAGGCCTTGCTGCGGTTGGAAATCGCCGCCGAGGTGCCCACCCCCGCCAACCACATCGAGGCACGTCGCCGGTTGCAGTTGCAATTGCTGACGCAACGCCACCAAGCCGGCCCCAAAGACACCTGGCCTCAGGACGTGGCCGCTGTGCTGGCCGAGCCCCATGCCGAAGACACGGCGCGGCGCTTGCAGGCCGCGCTCAAGTCATTTTTGCGTTGAGTCCGAGGGGGTGAGCCGGCGCCATCCGCCATGCGGGCCGTCGGAAAAGGCCGCTTCCCAACGCAGGACCTGCGCGCGGGGCGGTGCGGCATTGGCGCACCAATCGCTGAGCACGATGCGCGACAGACCTTCGCCCAGGTCGTGCTCCTTGGGTCGGTGCGTGTGACCATGGATCATCCGTCGAGCGGGACTGTTGAGCAGCCATTGGCGAGCGGCATCGGGATCGATGTCGGCGGGTTCACTCAAACTTTGTTGTCGAGATTGGCTTTGCGCCCGCATCTGGCGCGCCAGCGCCTGCCGCTCGGACAAAGGGCGCTCCAAAAACGCACGCTGCCAGACTGGATCGCGCACCTGCGCGCGAAACGCCATGTACGCGTGATCGGCCAGACACAAGGCGTCCCCGTGGGTCAGCAAACAGTCTTGGCCTGGCAGTCGCAGGACGCAGGGGTCGGGCAACACCTGCGCGCCACTGGCCTGCGCGAATGCGGGGCCCGTTAAAAAATCCCGATTGCCCGACAGCCAAAACAGCCGCATGCGTTGCGCGGCATGGCCAAGCGCCGTGACGACCTGTTGTTCAAAGGCGCCCGAAGGGTCTTGGAGCACATCGTCGCCCACCCAGACCTCAAACAGGTCGCCCAGCACAAAGAGCGCTTGCGCTGGGCTGTGTTGCAGGTAGGAAGCAAAAGCCCGCCAGGTGGCGGGCTCGCTGGCTTGCAGGTGCAAGTCGGACACGATGTCCACGCAGGTCCAGCCAAGTCCGTCGATGACCGAGCCTGCAGCGTCGTCGACCGATGCGGGCATGGCGATCAGACGGCGACGGCTTTCTCGATCACGACCGGCTCTTTGGGCACGTCGTCGTGAAAGCCGCTGCGTCCGGTTTTCACGCCACGGATCTGATCGACCACTTCGGTGCCCGCGACCACCTTGCCGAATACGGCATAGCCCCAGCCTTGCATAGACGGGGCCGTGTGGTTCAGGAAACCATTGTCCGAAACGTTGATGAAAAACTGCGCGGTGGCCGAGTGCGGGGCCTGGGTGCGGGCCATGGCGATGGTGTAGCAATCGTTTTTCAGGCCGTTGTTGGCCTCATTTTCGATTTCGCCACGCGTGGGCTTTTGCTGCATCTGGACGTCAAAACCGCCACCCTGGATCATGAAGCCGTCGATCACCCGGTGAAAGATCGTGCCGTCGTAGTGGCCGTCGGCCACGTACTGAAGGAAGTTTTCGGTCGACTTGGGGGCCTTGTCGGCATCGAGTTCGAGGGTGATCACGCCGTATCCGGTGACGTGCAATTCAACTTTGGGTTGGCTCATGGTGTAAGGAGTGTTGCTGATTGAATGATGACCGGCGTGCGGGGCACGTCGGATCGGAAGGGACCGCCGGGGCCGGTCGGGATCGATTTGATTTTATGGACCACATCCATGCCCGAGACAACCTGACCGAACACAGTGTATCCAAACGATTGGAAGCTGGGGTCCAAAAAGGCATTGTCCTTGACGTTGATGAAGAACTGGGCCGTGGCCGAGTGCGGGTCGTTGGTACGCGCCATGGCCACCGTGCCGACCGTGTTGCGCGCGCCACCGCGCTCCAAGGCCTGACGGCCCTCATGGGCAATGGGTTCGCGCGTGGGCTTTTGCTGCATTTGGGTGTCAAAGCCTCCGCCCTGAATCATGAAGCCGTCGATCACCCGGTGAAAGATCGTGCCATCGTAGTGCTTGTCGCGCACATACTGCAAAAAATTGGCGACCGTCGCAGGGGCGGCCCGAGCATGGAGTTCGAGCACGATGTCCCCTTGGTTGGTCGATAGCCTGACCCGAGGCGAGTCGGATTTGGCGGTCGGCTGGGTCCACCCCAGGGCAGGCAAGGCACAGGCCACGGCCAGCAGCCAGCGGCAGATCAGGGTTGAAAGGCGGTTCATGGCGAGGTGCGTGAGGGAAGGGGAGGTAAGGCGTCGATCTTTTGCCTCAAGGCAGGGCGGCGGGCATCGGTTTGAAGCGATTGCTCATACAGCCGACGGGCTTGCAGGATGAGCACATCGCCCAGGTTTTCCATGGCAGCGGCGTAGCCCGTGTCCATGCGCAGGGCCAATTCAAAGGCCGCCTGGGCCTCGTCGATGTGTCCCGCGCGCAGCAACATCACCCCCAGATTGTTGTGAGGTTCGGGCAGTTCAGGGTGATCTTGGGTGAGGGCACGATAAGCGGCCAAGGCTTCGGCGGCTCGCCCCAGGTTGTCCAGTGCCACGGCACGCCAGAAACGCATTTGTGGGTCGCGCGGTCGATCGGCCAGGGCCTTCTGGGTCAAATCAAGCACCTGCTCATAACGCGTTTGCTTGAGTTCACGTTCAACATCGGCGTGCCGCACCCCACTTTGGGCGTGCACCAAGCCCATCAAGGCCCACAACAACAGGGGCAAGAGCCACTTGGGGTCTACCCTTGGGGTGGGGTTGCGGGGGGGCAAAAGCGGCTTCATGGCTATACTATGTCCATTGTAGTCCAGCCCACTCTTTCTTCTGGTGGGACTTGTCCTGACTGCCCCTACCTCTCACCCACCGGACATGACGCTTCGCATCTACAACACGCTGTCGCGTGAAATGGAACCCTTTGTGCCCTTGCAGCCCAACCATGTTCGCATGTATGTGTGCGGCATGACGGTCTACGACTTTTGTCACCTGGGGCACGCCCGTTCGATGATCGCGTTCGATGTCGTGCAACGCTGGCTCAAGGCCTGCGGCCATCGGGTGACCTATGTGCGCAACGTCACCGACATCGATGACAAGATCATTCAGCGGGCCCTGGCCAATGGCGAGAGCATCCGCTCACTGACCACCCGCATGATCGACGCTTTGCATGAGGACGCCGATGCCTTGGGCATCGAGCGACCGACCCACGAGCCCCGCGCCACCGACCATGTGCCACAAATGCTGGACCTGATACAAGCCTTGGAGGCGCGTGGTTTGGCTTATCGGGCGACCAATGGCGACGTCAATTACGCCGTGCGTCGGTTTGCCGGCTACGGAAAACTCTCGGGCAAATCTCTGGACGAGCTCAATGCCGGTGAGCGTGTCGCCGTCGAGTCGGGCAAGAACGACCCGCTCGACTTTGTTCTATGGAAATCGGCCAAAGCGGATGAGCCCGCCGAGGTCAAATGGGACTCGCCATTTGGTGCAGGGCGCCCAGGCTGGCACATCGAATGCTCAGCCATGAGTTGCCAGTTGCTCGGCACCACCTTTGACATCCATGGTGGCGGCGCCGACCTGCAATTTCCCCACCATGAGAACGAAATCGCGCAGAGCGAGGGGGCCAACGGGCAAGCCCTGGCGCGCTATTGGATGCACAATGGCTTCATCAACGTGGACAACGAGAAAATGTCCAAAAGCCTGGGCAATTTTTTCACCATCCGTGACGTCTTGAAGCGCTACGACCCCGAGACCGTTCGGTTTTTCGTCGTGCGCAGCCACTATCGCAGCCCGCTCAATTACAGCGATGTGCACCTGGACGACGCCCGAGCCGCGCTCAAGCGCCTCTACACGGCCTTGCAGGCCGTGCCCCCGCAGGTTGGACAGGCCATCGATTGGCAAGAGCCCCATGCCGCCCGTTTCAGTCAGGCCATGAACGAGGATTTCGGGACCCCTGAGGCCGTCGCCGTGCTGTTTGACCTGGCCTCGGAAGTCAACCGCAGCCGCGACGCCCGATTGGCGGCTTTGTTGCGTGACCTCGGCGGGGTGCTGGGCTTGGTGCAAAACGAACCCACGTCCCACTTGCAAGCGGGGGCCAGTCTGGACGAAGGCGCCATCTCCGCCTTGATCGCCGAGCGCACCGCTGCCAAAGCCGCCAAAGACTTTGCGCGAGCCGATCGCATCCGCAACGATTTGTTGGCCCAGGGCGTGGTGCTCAAAGACGGCCCCGGCGGCACCACATGGGAGCGCGCATGAGCGCCGCCAGCACCTCGGTCGCGCCCGAGTTCCCCACCTATTGGGAAGAGGCGTGTCAGCACCTGATGAAGAAAGACCGGGTGATGCGCAAACTCATTCCCCAGTTCGGGGATGCTCGACTGGCCACCCGTGGCGACGCCTTTGTCACCCTCGCGCGCAGCATCGTGGGTCAGCAGATTTCGGTCAAGGCGGCGCAAAGCGTCTGGGACCGATTCGCCGCGCTTTCGCGTCGCATCACCCCTGCCAGCGTGCTCAAGCTCAATGTGGACGACATGCGGGCGTCTGGTCTTTCGGCACGCAAAGTCGAATACTTGGTCGATTTGGCGCTGCATTTTCAAGACGGACGCCTGACCCCCAAGCAATGGCCCTCGATGGACGACGAGGACATCATCCAGGACTTGGTGGCGGTGCGAGGCATTGGGCGCTGGACCGCTGAAATGTTCCTGATTTTTCACTTGATGCGCCCCAATGTCCTGCCCCTCGATGACGTGGGCCTGATCAACGGCATCAGCAAAAACTACTTTTCGGGCGAGACCGTCAGTCGCAGCGACGCGCGCGACGTGGCGGTGGCCTGGGCCCCGTATTGCAGCGTCGCCACTTGGTATATTTGGCGTTCACTGGACCCGCTGCCCGTGACCTATTGAGACAGGAGAATCAACGTGGCCAAAAGAACCTTCCTTGACTTTGAGCAACCGATTGCCGAGCTCGAGGCCAAAATCGAAGAGCTGCGCTATGTTCAGAGTGAGTCGGCGGTTGACATCTCGCAAGAGATCGATCAACTCTCGAAAAAGAGCCTGCAACTGACCAAGGACATCTACAGCGACTTGACCCCCTGGCAGATCACCAAGATCGCCCGTCACCCTGAGCGCCCATACACGCTGGACTATGTCAGCGAGATCTTCTCCGACTTTGTTGAAATGCACGGCGATCGGCATTTCGCCGACGACCTCAGCATCGTCGGTGGGCTGGCCCGCTTCAACGGCATGCCCTGCATGGTGCTGGGCCATCAAAAGGGTCGCGACACCAAGGAGCGGGCGGCGCGCAACTTTGGCATGAGCCGTCCCGAGGGCTATCGCAAGGCCTTGCGTCTGATGAAGACCGCCGAAAAATTCAAGCTGCCCGTTTTTACCTTTGTCGACACCCCAGGTGCCTACCCGGGCATCGATGCCGAAGAGCGCAGCCAGTCCGAGGCCATCGGGCGCAACATCTTTGAGATGGCCCAACTGGAAGTCCCCATCATCTCGACCATCATTGGCGAGGGAGGCTCTGGCGGGGCCTTGGCCATCAGCGTGGCCGACCAGGTGCTGATGCTGCAGTACTCGGTCTACTCAGTCATCAGTCCCGAGGGGTGTGCCTCGATCCTCTGGAAGACCTCCGAAAAGGCCAGTGATGCCGCCGAAGCCCTGGGCATCACCGCGCACCGCCTCAAGGCCCTCGGTCTCATTGACAAAATCGTCAACGAACCGGTTGGTGGCGCCCACCGCGACCCCAAGCAAATGGCCACAGCCCTCAAGCGCGGGCTCAGCGACGCCTGGCGTCAGGTCAGCGACCTCAAGACCAAAGAGTTGCTGGACCGCCGCTACGAGCGCCTGCAAAGCCATGGCCGTTACTCAGACACCAAAGCGGCGGCCTGACCCCCTCGGACTGCCCCGCGTCGACTGGACGCCGCAAGGGCCCTTTGCCGTGGCCGTCAGCGCGGGGGCCGATTCAACCGCTTTGCTGTGCGCCTGCGCGGTTCGATGGCCGCATTGGACCCGCGCCATTCACGTCAACCACGGACTGCAGGCGGCCGCTGCCGACTTTGAATGGCACGCGCGCCACTTGTGCCGCCGGTTCTCAGTGCCTTTGCGCGTGGCGCACGTTCAGGCGCGTCATGCCCCAGGCCAAAGCCCCGAGGAGGCCGCCCGAAGCGCCCGTTACCGGGCCCTGGCGCATGTCGCCCAGACCGCCTTTGACACACCCTCATCGGTGGTCTTGCTGGCCCAACACGCGCACGACCAGGCCGAGAGCGTGCTGTTGGCGTGGTCGCGTGGGGCAGGGCTGTCCGGCCTGGCGGCAATGCCGGCGTGCATCGAGCGCCATGGCGTGCAGTTTGTGCGGCCCTGGTTGACGCAATCGGGGCACGATTTACGTCGGGCCCTGCGCGATGCGGGCATTCCCTGGGTCGAGGACCCCACCAACACCGCCCAGACTTACACCCGCAATCGCATCCGACACCAGGTCTTGCCGGTGTTGGAGCAAGCCTTGCCTGGCAGCCGCGACACCCTGGTTCGCACCGCCCGTCATGCCGCTCAGGCCATGCAGTTGTTGGCCGAGTTGGCTCTGGCCGACGCCGAGCGAGTCGGCTTGCCCCCCCGCATCGACGACTTGCGTCATCTGACCCCGCACCGACAAGCCAATCTGTTGCGCCATTGGCTGGGCACCCTGGGCACCCAGGCCCAATCCGCGCAACTCGACGAGTTGTTGCGCCAAGTCGCGGCCTGCCGGACGCGGGGCCACCGCATCGACCTGCGCGTCGGGGCCGGCCAGGTCACCCGCCGCGAAGCGGTTTTGGTTTGGGAGCCACGCTAAAACCCGGGCAGGCCCTTGGTTACAATAGTGGGTTTGATCAGCGATCGAATCCAACCCGATATGTCCCTCATCGTTCACAAATACGGCGGCACCTCGATGGGCTCGACCGAGCGCATCCGAAACGTCGCCAAACGCGTCGCCAAATGGGCCCGAGCCGGCCATCAGATGGTGGTCGTGCCCAGCGCCATGAGCGGCGAAACCAATCGCCTGCTTGGTCTGGCCAAAGAGCTCGCGCCCAGCCAGGCTCAGTCCGCTTACTATCGCGAACTCGACATGCTTGCCGCCACCGGCGAGCAGGCCTCTTCGGCCCTGTTGGCCATCGCCTTGCAAGCCGAGGGCATGGACGCCGTCAGTTACACCGGTTGGCAAGTGCCGATCAAAACCAACGATGCCTACACCAAGGCCCGCATCGAGTCGATTGACGATGCCCGTGTGCGCGCCGATTTGCAGGCGGGACGCGTGGTCATCATCACGGGTTTTCAGGGCATCGACGACACCGGCAACATCACCACCCTGGGGCGTGGCGGGTCTGACACCTCGGCCGTGGCCGTGGCGGCGGCCCTCAAGGCCCATGAATGCCTCATTTACACCGATGTCGACGGGGTCTACACCACCGACCCGCGCGTCGTTCCCGAGGCCCGACGCTTGCGCACCGTCAGCTTCGAGGAAATGTTGGAAATGGCGTCCCTGGGCTCCAAAGTGCTGCAAATCCGCTCGGTTGAATTTGCCGGCAAATACAAAGTGCCCCTGCGCGTGCTCTCCAGCTTCACGCCCTGGGACATCGACCTGAACGAAGAAGCCACCTCCGGCACCCTGATCACCTTTGAGGAAGACGAACACATGGAAAAAGCCATCGTTTCCGGCATTGCCTTCAACCGCGACGAAGCCAAGATTTCGATCATCGGCGTGCCTGACAAACCTGGCATTGCTTATCAGATCCTGGGTGCCGTGGCCGAGGCCAACATCGAAGTCGACATGATCATTCAGAACATCTCCAAAGATGGCAAGACCGACTTCAGCTTCACTGTGCACCGCAACGACCATGCCCGCGCCACCGATTTGCTCAAGTCCAAAGTGCTGCCGGCCCTGGGTGCGGCGGGCCTTGAGGGCGACACCAAGATCTGCAAGGTGTCCATCGTCGGGATCGGCATGCGCAGCCACGTGGGTGTGGCCAGCAAGATGTTCCGTTGCCTCAGCGAAGAGGGGATCAACATTCAGATGATCTCAACCTCCGAGATCAAGACCTCGGTCGTGATCGACGAAAAGTACATGGAATTGGCCGTTCGCGCCCTGCACCGCGCCTTCGATCTGGACCAGGTCGCCGCCTGATCCCAGGGCCCATCGGCGGGTCGCTTCCCCCCCGACTTAGGGCATAATAGACCCGTGCTGGAGACGTGACCGAGAGGCCGAAGGTGCTCCCCTGCTAAGGGAGTATGCGGTGAAGAGCTGCATCGAGGGTTCGAATCCCTCCGTCTCCGCCAGCACACCAACGCCCACGCCCACGACAGTGGGCTTTTTTACGCCTCTGCTGTGCCGATCGGTGGCGTGTCCCGGTGCATTTGACTTTCCCTCAGGCCTGAAGTAATTGATTACCATGCCTTTCCATTTTGGGGCACGGGCTTGTCGGGCCATGTCGCGCCACCGGGCATCTTTGAGCCCGACTCAAGCTCGGGTCATGTCCTGTCTTGCTGGCCCAGCATGGGGGCCGCAGCCACAAACAGGGGCCGGAGTCCGAGCACAGTCCGATTGGCCGTCCAAGCCCGTCAAAAAGATGTTGCCGTTTCCCAGCGGGACTGCGCCCGACATCGTGGGGCGGTTGATCGCGCAAAAGCTCAGCGATCGCTTTGGACAGCAGTTCGCCATAGAACAGGGCCGGTGTCAGCGATGTGCTGATCGCAACAAGAATTTCCCCCGCAAAACCTTGCCTGACCTCATGGCTTATGCCAAGCGCAACCCCAAGACGCTGAACCACGCGTCGATGGGGCAGGGCGGAGCGGGGCCCGTGATCCGGCACGCCAAGATCGAGCCGATGTGACCCTTCGGGGTTTAGGTTGGGGGTCTTGAGCCGATCCCGTTCCAGCCCCAGAAAGTGCTCGGGTTCGGGATACGGCCCCATCGATGAGTTCCGTCAGGAAGTGGGTTTTTTATTTGGCGGATATGATGACGCCATATGGAGAAACCCCTCTTTCGCAGAACCTTGATCGTTTGGTCCACGCTCGGCTTTTTGGCTGTGGCGCATGGTCACGGAAGTCAAGACCACGCCAAAGCGCAGGACGCGGTTCTCAAAGAGCAGATGGACTGGGGCATCGCAGGTGAAGCGAAGGCCGTGCGTCGAACCATCGATGTTCGCATGGGGGATGACATGCGTTTCACCCCCCGTCGAATCGAGGTCCGTCTGGGCGAGACCGTGAGGTTTCGCGTGCGCAACACCGGTCGGGTCATGCATGAATTCGTCATCGGCACCCAGGCAGAAAACGCCAAGCACGCCGATTTGATGTTGAAATTCCCAGACATGGCGCACGATGAGCCCTTCATGGCGCATGTTGCACCCGGTGAAACCGGTGAGGTGATTTGGACGTTCAACCGCGCGGGCACGTTCGAATATGCTTGCCTGATCGCCGGACACCACCAGGCCGGGATGGTGGGTACCTTGCACGTCAAGCGCTGACCCTCTACCGAAAAGATTCATCCCCTCTGCATCGCCCATCGACCCGGGCGACGAACAGAAATGGAACGCAAGTGAGGTGACCCATGGGTTGGTTTTACCTGATTTTGGCGGGCTGCCTGGAAATCGGTTGGCCGGTTGGGCTCAAGCTGGCGCAAGAGCCCGCGACTCGGTGGCTGGGGGTCGCCCTGGCAACGGGTTTCATGTTGGCGAGCGGCTTTTTTCTCTGGCTTGCCCAGCGCGACATCCCCATGGGCACCGCCTATGCCGTGTGGACGGGCATTGGCGCGGCAGGAACGTTTTTGGTTGGCGTTTACGTCTATGGCGATCCCACATCCTTGCTGCGGTATCTGGGCGTTTTGTTGATTGTTTTGGGGGTCGTGGTCCTCAAGGCGGCTGGATGAAAGATGCGTTGAATTTGATCATTTGGCATTCGTACCCATGAAAACCCTTAGAGTTTAGAGTATGATATAAGTTACATTTTTAAGATGTTTAGCAAATTTGCATTAAATATGATTACCAGATTGTTTCTGGTGGTTTTCGTATTTATTGCCATTTCTGCTGGACTCAAAACCCATCGACCCGCAATGGCGCAGATGCAGGTGGTTTGCACCTCGATGGGTGAAACCATGTGGATGACGGTCGAAACAGAAGTCGGTGGACCCGTTGCGACCAAAGACTGTCAGGAATGCCTTTTTTGTGCCCTGAATCCGGCACAGACCATGACCGAATCCGATCTCGTGCCCTTCGAGGCGGTTGTGGGGCACCAGGTCCTGGCATGGCTTCTGGAGCCGACGCACCGATCCGATGTCATCCATGCCACCCCCAGAGGGCCCCCTTTCCTGAGCTGAGCACGTTTCCGCAGTCAGGCCCTGCCGAACAGGGCCGAGTGAAATGCGTCGCGAGGGAAAAATGTCATATCAAGAAAAGCCGGGTGACCGCAGGCAGGTGCATGTCCTGTCGGATGTGTATTCGATCGTGCAAACCCACGTCTGTGCGCTGCGTGACCTAGACGTCCGGGTGTCATGGACCGACATCGCCGAATTGCAGCGTGTGCCGCGCGCTTCATTGAGCCGTGATTTGTTCATCGTTCACTACGATGACATCCATGTCAACGTGGTGGAGCGGGTGCGTCAGATTCGGGACTTGTCGACGTCGGCAGGGATTGTTTGCATCATGGGCCTGGCGGACGATGCCGTTCGGTTGGCCGCGGCGCAGGCCGGCGCAGACCATGGCCTGGCGCGATCGAGTCCGCCGGAGCTGGTCAGGTCTGTCGTGGGGGCATTGTTGCGACGCTTGTGACGCCCAAGGGGACCGCATCGCCTTCAGCAGCGGGGACCGACACCCATTCCCAGGTGCTTAGATCCAACGGTCTGTTGGCTGAGCCGTCATCATGCATGCCCAAGGGCACCCGAAGCGCGCTCAAACGCCGACCCCAAAGACACCCCGTGTCCAGGCATGCCAGGTCTGGACGGCACAAGCCCCCGACCGTCGACCAATGGCCAAAGACCACCGGCATGCCAGCGGTTTGTCGATGGGGAGCGTCAAACCAAGCCACATGACCCGCCGGCGCACGGTCCAGTCCTTCTTTGCTTGCAAATTCCATCACCCCTTCGGGCGTGCAAAAGCGCAGCCGCGTCAGTGCATTGACGATCACCCGCAGGCGATCGACACCGCCGAGGCCGTCGTGCCAGCGGTCGGGCTGATTGCCAAACATGTGGTGCAAGAATTCATGTCGATCGGGACCCGCCAGCACCGCCTGTACTTCGTTGGCAAGTGACACGGTTTGCTCGGCGCTCCAGGTGGGCAAGACCCCGGCGTGCACCAGCAGGCAGCCCGATTCGATGCGGGCCAGTTGGCGCGTGGCCAGCCAGTCCATGTAGACGGTCGCCTTGGGGTGCGAGAACAACGACAGTGCCGTGTCACCGCGCTTAAGTGATTTGGCGCCGTGGTAGGCCGCGAGCACGAACAAATCGTGGTTGCCCAGCAAACATTCGGCACTGCCGTCTAGCGCCATCAAGCGATCAAGCACCCCGGCATTGTCCGGCCCCCGGTTGATCAGGTCGCCCAGGACCACGACGCGGTCGCGGCTTGGTGAAAACCCGAGCCGATCGAGCAAATGCCCAAAAGAGGCATTGCATCCCTGTAAATCGCCCACCCAATACGTCGTCATGGGACAATTGTCACCCAAACCCCCCGCCCCAAGGTCTGACGTGGATTTATTGCTGATCGCTTTGCTGACCCTGCTCAACGGCTTGTTTGCCATGTCCGAGATGGCGCTCGCTGCCAGCCGCCGCGTGCGCTTGTTGGCCTTGCAAGACATGGGCGACGCCCGCGCGGCAGCCGCGCTGCGGCTGATGGATCGCCCGACTCAGTTCCTGTCCTCGATCCAAATTGGCATCACCAGCATCGGGGTGCTCAACGGCATCGTCGGTGAGGCGGCGTTCAGCCAGGGGCTGGCGGCCCTGCTGCAAGGTTGGGGCGTTCCTGTTCAATGGACGCAAGGGTTGGCCACCGCGTTGGTGGTGAGCATCATCACTTGCACCACCATCGTCTTTGGCGAGTTGGTGCCCAAGCGCATCGCGCAGCTTTATCCGGAAACGGTCGCACGCTGGGTCTCACCTGCCATGGAAACGCTCGCCTGGCTGACCCGACCCTTGGTGGCCTTGCTCAGCCTGATGACCGCGGCCACTTTGCGTCTTTTGCGCGTCAACACGCGTGTCGAGACTGCCGTCACCGAAGAAGAAATCCGTGCCAGTCTGAGTGAGGGGGTCGATGCCGGTGTCATAGAGCAACAGGAGCACCAGATGGTGCGCAATGTGTTTCATTTGGACGACCGACCCCTGTCCTCGCTGATGGTGCCTCGCACCGACATCGTCTGGTTGGCCCACGACGAGTCGGTCTCGCAAGCCCTGTCCCAACTGCGTGCTCGTCCATCGCACTCCTGGTATCCGGTGTGCCGGGGCGGCTTGGACGATGTGGTGGGCTTGGTCAGCTTGGCCGATCTGTTGCAGCAAGACGACGACACCCTGGCCTTGGAGCAATTGGCGCAACCTGCGGCCTTTATCCCCGAGACCCTCAGCGGGCTCGACTTGCTTGAACAGTTCAGGCGACCCATTGCCCAGCGTCAGGGACCGACCATGGCTCGGCTGGTGCTGGTGGTCGACGAGTATGGTGTGTTGCAGGGCTTGATGACCCCGCGCGACCTGCTCGAAGCCATCACCGGCGAGTGGGTGGGACTGGCGACCGATGACAACGCTTGGGCCACCCGTCAACCCGATGGCAGTTGGCTGCTCGATGGGGCGATGCCGATCGTCGAATTCAAAAACCGCCTGGGCATTGAGCAAGACCTGCCCGATGAGGACAAGGACCGTTACAACACCGTGGCGGGTTTGTTCATGCTGTTGCTGGGGCGCTTGCCGGAGCTGGGCGAACGCGTCACGTGCCAGGGTTGGGTGCTGGAGGTGACCGCCCTGGAAGGGCGACGCATCGATCGCTTGCGCGCGGTGTCATCCCAGGGGACTGACACCCATCAGCATCAAGTGTCCGCCACCTAGGGTCAACCAGAACCACAGGGTTGTGCCCAGCAGCAGGGCGATGACCGTGCCCAGGTTCCACAGCGGGCTGCTGGTGCCCATCAGGCCGACCATGTTGGAGCGATCGTCGCGCCGCATCGCCCGATAGAGCAAGACCGACCACAACAAGAGGGCGCCAAACAACAGCACATCGGCCCAACGTCCGTTGCTGACCAAGTGCGCCAGCGCCCACACCTTGACGCTCAGGATCATGGGGTGACGCAGTTTGGCCTTGATCCCGTTGCCCGGTATGGCCCACGCCGCCAACAAGACCATGGCGGGCCACATCAGGGCCACGCTGAAGTGGCGCAACCCATGTGGCGGGTGCCACAGTGCGGTGCTGACTCCCCGGGCTTGGGCGTAGCCTTGCACGGCCCACCACAGCGTCAACAGGGAGAGCAGGCCATAGACCAAGCGAAAGCGCGTCTGCCCCCAGCGGGTGATCTGGCGGTAGCGCCACAAAGGCGCGATGATGCGCAGCGAGTGCACCGCCAGAAATAACAGCAGTCCCAGAGCCAGTTGTGTCATGGGGGATGGGTCTCAGAGTCAGAACAGCTCCACTTTAACCGCAAACCGGTCCCCCCGACGCGAGCCGGGGTTGGGGTTCACACCAAGGGATGACCCAGGTGCTGACGCATGCGGTTTTTCAGGAAGGTGCCGTCCCGGGTGGGCAGGGCGCGGGGCAAGTCCTCTTGTTTGATGTGAACTTGGGCGAACAGCAGGCCCTGGCGAGCGTTGATGTCCTTGGCCAAGGCCGTCGCCTCGGTCAGTTGGAACACCTCGCGTGAGCGTGCGATGCCGCAGGCTTTGGCCACCTCGACCAAGCGCGTGCCCAAACTTGAGTGGCTGCGCTGCATGCCGGTCTCACCGAAATGGCCATTGTCCAGCACCACCACCGACAGGTTGGCCGGTTGCTGCGCAGCGGCGGTGGCCAACGCGCCCATGCCCATCAGTTGCTCACCGTCGCCCGTGATCACCAGCACCGGGCGTTGCGGCTGCGCCAAGGCCAGGCCCAGGCCCAGTGGGAGGGCGCCGCCCATGGCCCCCCACAGGTAAAAGTAGCGGTCTTGGTCGCCGCTGGCGTAGACATCGTAGGTGGGTGAACCCAGGCCGGTGATCACCAGCGCGTCGGGCGTGGCCGCCAGCAGTTGAGCCACAAACTGGCGACGGTCGAGGGTGCCCAGGGCACTGGGGCTGTGGGTGTGCGGGGTGTTCATGCTTGGGGCCTTTCAATCACTTGGCGATCCATTTTTTGCGGCCGATCAGCCGCTGCGACAGCAACAGCGCCACTTGCTGTCCACCTTCAAAGGCGGCATCGAGGGCGGCACCGATCAGGTCTTCAACCTCATCGGGGTCGCTGGCTCGCATGACCTTGAACCCCATCAGTTCCAGGGCGGCCGGGGTGGCTTCGCCCATCGGACACTGCCAGTTGTTGAACTCGGCGTACTCGCCGCGCATGGTCACCAGGG
>JACCDX010187632.1_pt1 | contig 31458 bp, 34 predicted proteins | sample 7449681 | NCBI WGS metagenome assembly JACCDX01 (sample SAMN15323450, study PRJNA562643) | freshwater metagenome | isolation source: river surface water | place: USA:Blue River Watershed | collected 2017-08-18
ATTTACATAAAATTGCTTCTAAACGTGGAATTAAATCAGGGTGTTCACGTCCCCATTCATTTTTCCAATACTCCCATGTATCTTTAAAATGAACACCTGTGATCATCGGACATGAATCGACATCTTCGTACATACCCGGAAACGTATTCTGTAATTCTTGTTGAATTTTTGTATTCGATTCTTCCACAAGTTTCTGTAAATTTACCAACAATCCACGTAAACAAATTTGCAAATTTGTGAAGACGTGAAAAATCGGATTCGTCGTGTCCACGAAAATTGTATTCCGTACATGTTCGTACACACTATGATGAAATTCAATAATTCCTTTAATAATCTCATAAATACTCTTGTTTTCGTACGAATCGTATTTAAAGAAATTATTCTTTTGAATTTCTTTTAAATTACGGAGGTAGTCTCCGAATAATTGTTGACACGAATAATGTTGTGAAATTTCTTCAGGAAGTGATTCTACAATCGTGTTGAAATGATATTTGAATACACGTGATTTCACCGACATGATATTCAATAAACAATGATGACATTTTACATTTTCTTGAATGAATGTAAAAACTTCGGATACCGTACATTCTTTACTTTCGGATTGTACACTTTCGAACAATTTGTGTAAAACTTTTGAATCAGTTTGTTTAAAAAATGTATCGTAATCATCTTTCGGATACGAATAATGTACACAATGGTGATTCATGTTTGAAATATTCCAAATTATTTTTTTTTAAAACATTCAAAAAGTTTTATAAAAAACAAAGATTATTAAAAAATATTTCAAAAAAATATTAAAAAAAAAAATAATATCATCAGTTGAAAAATGGAACCACAAGTTTATCAAAAACTTTCACAACGTGAACACGTTTTGTTACGTCCGGATACTTACATCGGCACGACACGTTCGAGTAATGTTTCCCGTTATGTATGTAACGAAAACTTCAAAATTTTACAAGAAGAAGTGTCATTCTGTCCTGGACTTTTACAACTTTTTTTGGAAATTTTGAACAACGCACGTGATCGTACTGTCGTACAAAATGAAATTCGGTGTTCAAGAATTGAAGTCAATTACAACCCTGACGTTCCTTTTGAATTTTCAATTATGAACAATGGTGACTCTATTTTAGTCGAACGACATCCGACTGAAAATATTTACAACCCTGAACTCATTTTCGGACATTTACTTACATCCAGTAATTATGATGATTCCGTACGACGTATTGTCGGGGGACGTAACGGGTTCGGTGCAAAACTTGCAAATATTTACAGTTCTTTGTTCACTGTCGAAATTGCTGATCATCGTACCGCAAAAAATTACACACAAACATGGACGGATAACATGTCGGTTTGTAATGAACCTGTGGTTACACAACTTAAAAAAGTTGCACGTCCTTACACAAAAATTACATTCAGGTTCGACACTACACGTTTTCCAGAACTCGGAAGTTTCTCCGATTTCATCAAAATTACACGTAAAGCTGTCGTTGACGTTGCGGCCACTGTGAGTTCTAACGTGACTGTACTTTTCCAAGGCGCAGAAATTAATTGCTCGAATCTCGGAAATTATATTCAATTATTTCCAGAACTTGACAACGTCACCGAAAAAATTATCGCCAACGTCAATGAACGTTGGAAGGTTGCGATTGTGGTAAAAAGTGACGAGTCGGTTGGTAGATCATTTACATTCGTGAATGGTATGTGGACTACGCAAGGTGGTACGCATGAAAACCACGTGATTACACAGGTGATTGATCATGTCACACGTACTTTATTAAGTCGTGCAAAAGGGAATGATAAACAACTTGTTGAAAACGCACGTGGACTCACAAGAATCATTCGTGACAAATTTTGGTTCTTTATTGATGCGTGTATCGAAAATCCTGAATTCACTTCACAAACAAAAGAATGTCTCAAATCACCCGTACGTGAATTCGGGTCTACGTGCGCTTTCGGACCTGCTTTTCTCAAGAAACTTGGTGATCTTAGTATTTATGAAATTATCATGGATCAATTACGTGGTAAAAGTTTACAAAGTTTAAAAGCAACAGATGGACGTAAAGTTTCACGGATTATTGGAATTGATAAATACGATTCCGCACAATGGGCAGGTACAAATAAAAGTGAACAATGTTTACTTATTGTTACAGAAGGTGACTCCGCCAAAGGTACTGCAATCGCGGGTTTGAAAGCAAGGAATGATCGACAACGTTTTGGTGTGTTTCCTTTACGTGGTAAAATATTAAATGTACGCAATGCTTCCGCCAGTGAATTACAAGCAAATGCAGAATTTAAACATCTCAAACAAATCCTTGGGTTACAACAAGGAAAGACGTACGATTCTGAAGCAGAACGTAAAACACTTCGGTACGGTGGTATTATTGCATTTACTGATCAAGATACAGATGGTTATCATATTAAAGCACTTTTGATGAACATTTTTTCTACATTTTGGCCTAAATTATTAGAAATTGGTTACGTACGTAGTCTTCCTACACCCATCGTCAAGATTTCGAAAAATCGTGAAACACGTGAGTTCTACGATTTAACCGAATTCCGTAAATGGGAACGTGAAAATGTGAATACTTCAGGAACGTGGAAAGTCAAATATTATAAGGGATTGGGTACATCGACTTCAGATGAAGCACGTCAATATTTTGCGAATTTCCGTATGGTGAAATATATCGGACCGGAGGATTCTACACTCATGGAAAAAATGTTTTCGAAAGATCATACTGATTATCGTAAAAATTGGATTATGACTTCCACTCGAAGTGAATCAAGTGTCGTGAACCCGAACACAATTACGGTTGATTCGTTTATTCATAATGATTATATTCAACATGCAAATGACAACCTCGAACGTACAATCCCGTGCGTAATTGATGGGCTCAAACCTTCACAACGTAAAATCCTTTTCGGATGTTTTCACGAAGGTCTTGCGAATCCAAATAAGGAAATGAAAGTCGCACAATTAGGTGCAGCGGTTGCAAAAGTTACACAATATCATCATGGTGAAGTCAGTCTCATGCAGAGTATTATCGGTATGGCACAAACTTTTGTCGGTAGTAATAATATTAATTTATTAGAACCAATTGGTCAATTCGGTACACGTCTTATGGGTGGAAAAGATGCTGCAAGTAGTCGTTATACATTTACACGAATTTCTGAAGTTTGTAAAAAAATTTTTCGTATTGAAGATAATCCAATTTTAGAATATCTTCAAGAAGAAAATGAATCCATTGAACCCAACACGTATGTTCCAATTATTCCATTCGTACTCGTAAATGGTGCTGATGGTATCGGTACGGGTTTCTCGACATACATTCCTCCGTCTGATCCCAGAGTAATTATTGAACAAGTACGTAAGCTCATTTCAGAAGAACAAAGCAATGAAAATATGGATGTTGACGTCGAACTCGAGTTCGAACCATATTTCAAAAATTTCGAAGGTGACATCATTAAAATCGGACCTGATCGTTATGAAATACGTGGGTGTATTGAAGAAGAAGATGAAGAAAATGTTCGAATCACAGAACTTCCAGTTGGTACTTGGACAACACCTTATAAAGCGTATTTAGACGAACTTATTCAAGAATCAAAAATTAAGGACTATTCGTGTACAATTGATGACACGTCTGTGGACATTCGTGTCGTTTTGATGAATCAGAATCCCGTTGGAACTGGAAGTGGAAATATTTTTGAAGAAGAACTTGAAAATACAAGAAAACGGAAGGAAACAAGCACTGGAGCGTCGAATTCTGCAAAGAAAACACGTCGTGTGAGTGGTACTCAAAATGTCCCGGACGTGTTCAATTTGTTGAAATTAACTACCAAAATAAATACTGGAAATATTCATTTGTTTTCAAGTCCGATTGGACAAAAATCAAATATTAAGAAGTACACGGTGAATGAAATTTATCGTCAATTTTTCGAAGTCCGTAAGCATGCGTACACTTTACGTAAAAATCATCAGATTCAAAAACTTGAAGCGGAACTTGTCGTCTTGAATGCAAAAATTGAATTCATTCATGCAAAAGTTCAAGGAAGAATTATGATCGACAACATTCCTGTTGAAGAGATCGAAAGAAATATCGAAGCACTTCAAATTCCACGTATTTCCGGGGGGTATGATTACTTACTTGATATGAAAATATCAAATTTTACACGTCAAAATATTGAGAAATTAGAAGCGAACGCACGTAAATTAACAGAGGATTTACAAGCGCTTCGTGAAAAATCTATTTTCGATATATGGACGTCTGAATTGCTTGAACTCGAAAATTTACTGTAAATAAATGTAACAAATGTTAAACTGGTGCCAGTATGGATGTATGTGTTTTTGTATATTGATCAATTTTCTTTTGATTTATAATGCATCGAATGGAATAATAACAGCAAAATATGAATGTTACCCCAATAGGTAAAAGTATAGCAACGATTTCATTTGTGGGTGTATGTTCAACAGCTGTTATTGTAGTTGAATTCATAATAAACTTCAAATTCGTTTAAATTTTCTTTATTTATTTCAAAACATAAAATAAAAGATGGAAAACATACCCGAACAAATTACAGAAAATACACACGATGCTGTGTACGCATTAGGAAATTTCATGAAAGGAATTTTTCAATTTCTTACGAGTCACGTGAAATATATTTCAACACTAACAAATGGAGGAAAAGCTGTACACATTACATTAAGTTTACTTTTTGTTAGTCTTGTTGTTTATTTTATTGTCAAAATGTCACGTATGAAATGTGACGGTGATTCAAAATTTACAAATGGTACAATTCAAGATTCCACAAAAGAAACAAAAAAAGTACGTTTTCAAAAAAAAGAACATTATCCCAAACCTGAATTAAATTATTATTATTGGAATCAATGTGGACATTGTAAAAAATTTGAACCCGAATGGGAAAAAATTAAAGAACATGCAAAAAATACGGATTGGATTGTTACAGAATATGAAGTTTCCAAAGATTATGACTTCATTCGTGATCGTGGTATTCATGCGTTCCCTACAATTACGTTCAATGATGATGAAATCGAATTCAAAAATGGTGATTCACGAAATGCTGAATTCATTATTGATTATATAAACGATAAAACAAAGACAACAACAACAAATCAAGAAGACGTTAACAAAGAATAATAATGTTCATAATATTGTTTACTTTGTAAATTATTTTCAAAAATATTCTGAAACAAATTTTTTACTACAGGTAAATTCAATTTCGATTGAATTGTGGTCGATTTCACACAATGACCTTCTAAATGTGAAATAAATTCAACAATCTCCTCCGAGGTTGATAATCTCAAATAACATGTTACTACACCTATACGTGTAAATAAATCCCAACTTTGTAAATGTGCTACAACAATCGGATTAAATACAATTTCACCTGCAAATTCAAAAAGATGACCTATAAAACTAAAATTTTGACGACGTATTCTTTCGCCTATTTGATTATTTGATGAAAAATATTGTCCATTTTCATACAAATGATCATATAAACGGCGTACTTTACATTTTAAATGAATAAGTAGATCTTGATCATAATTTTGATCTACTTGTTCAAAATTTTGTTTAAACACGGGAATTCCATATTTTGATATGTAACGTTGAATCACTTTCAAATCTGAATTTTTAAAAAATGGTATCAACACAAGCTCATTATATTTACGTTCGTCATACTCTGGAATAAAATGAAGCACCATACGTTTTACGATTAATGCAAAAATTGCATTTTTACGTAATCCACGATTCTTCATAGGATCATGTTCATCGAAATATAATTGAGAAATCATTTTTTCACTCGCACGACGTACACGTTCTTTGACATCCATCGGATGATCTAATGGATCTACTAATTTCTTTAAGATTTGTTGAATTTGAAGATCACGACGTATTTTTTGGTAATATTTGAATGTATTTTTGTCCATATACGCTGATCCTAAACTTGTTTTGGTGGGTGCTTCGAAATTCATGGTTACGTCTAACATAATTTCACCATCATCACTTGCTAAACTCACGTTACTAAATACACCAAAACCAAAACGTGTATGGCCATAACGATATGCTTCGAATTCTTCGTGATCGTTCGCGGTTTCATGTATTTGTTGTCCACATTTTTGACATACAAGGAAACATTCGTCGTGTAATTGAAAATCTTGAGATCCACATGGACAACTCATTTTTATTTGAAAAACAAAAAAAAATCCTTCTATTTGTTAATAAATTCATTTGTCTTTTTTATATTAACACATTTCGACACAAAAGTTACACACGTTACTTTCGTATATTACGTGCTGCTATTCTTTTATCAATCCTCTTTTGTTCGGCTTCTGTAAACGGAATACCATTTTCCATTTTCATACGTTCATAATGAGTATATACGTCTTCGTTCCTTTCATTCGGTACGTCACGCGTTGAAGTAACCATCGGGCCATGTGCAATTGTATCACAATCGGATGTACACATTTCGCGGATTCTTTGTTTTCGTAATAAACATTCGGCTGTACAAGGTTCACCCGGTTGGTGAATATTTTCTGGACATGGTAATAATAATGTATTACACGTTTCACATAATGGCTTGTACTCTGATGTAATTGGTTGACGAATTCTTCGTTTGTATCTTATACAACCTTCGTTACATTCTTCATTTTCTGCATGGTCACATAAATAATCTTGAGGTACATCTGTTGGATTATTCTGTAACGAGTCCCAATGAAATATACGCCGTTTTCTTATATTTGTTTTAAATAATTCTTTATCTTCAGCCAACATTGCTCTTGGACATCGGCAACCTGGTGGACACGGTGCGTTCAAAGGTAAATCTTTGCATTGTACTTCCACTCTCTGTAATTCTTCCGCAGTATTTTGTAGTGGTGGTATTAATTCTGTAATATTTCGATAATTTTCATTCGATGCGAGTAATTCTTGATGCTTATTTTCAATTGCTTCTGCATTTGCTTTCGATTCTTTTGAATATTCTTTATAATCAAAAGGGATGTGCGGTTCTTTCGATAAATCAATATTTGACGAGGTTGGCTCGAACTCATTTTCGTCAATCACGTTTCTCCATTTGTAATCGAAATCTTCATCTTCCGTTGATAACGGTAAAATATGATATCTTTGTAATAATTCTCGTATATCACGTCGGTCTCGAGCTAATTCGAGAATACCACTTTCGATACCATCGGGAGCATTCTGATTGAATAATTTTTTCATAAGTTTATGAACAAGTATAGCCTTGTGGATTTTGCTTGGTTGTTTATCAAGGAATGAATCCAGTTCGGTTTTTGTAAACAATTTTTTTAATTGTCTTAAATCATATTCTTTATCGATTGTTTGACGAATGAGTTCATCTATATTTTTAAGACTTGATGCGAGAATATCAATTTGGAACTGTGGTGCTTTCGTTTTCTTAATATTTCGATATTCGGGAGTGTCACGGACAGCATTTATGTATTTTTTCATACGTTGTTGATACTCAGATTTACCTCTCATGACTATACGCCTATCGTTTGGATTCAAATTTATTGTCTCGTGATTTGATTCTTGTTCTTCACTTGTACGGTTTCCTGCACCAACACCTTCACCTTCAACCCGTTGTCTTTTATTTTCAGATTCAGATTCAGATTCTTCGTCGAGTGACCTTTTTTCTGTACCAAAACGATTTTTGTAAAGGAAATACGCTTTTCCGTATTTATATAAAAGTCGTTTGGGTGTACTGTTTTTTTTATAATGTTTTACAAACCGTCCGAATGATAACATTCCCGGTAATTTTTTTGGTTCAATTACTCGAATACCTTCTGCCAATTCGATAATTTTCATTTCTTTTGTTTATAAAAGTATCGACACAAAATTATTGATTTTGAAAATGAAACACAATACGTGTTGACAAATACATGACAAGCTCACGTTTTGAATAGTCACGAATTGTCGCAAGAGGTACATCTAGAAGCAACAACAATTTCTCTAAAATTGTACGGTTCATTTTATCAATATTTACTGGGACGTCAATGTAATTCAAATTTCCAGGTGGAAAATGAAATGCAAACAATTGATTACCGTCAATTATTTTTATATTTTCTCTCGGAACGTGAATCACACTTACAAACACATTTCGCTTGCATATTTTTCTGACTGTGTCGAATTTACGTGAAATACTCATCAACACCCAAATTCAAAAATAATAGAATGAGTGATATCGAATTTTTAGCTTCCAGTATTTTCTGCAGAACTTGTGGTGAATTAAACTCTCATTTGACATCACCTGTATGCGACGCGTGCCGTTCCCAACGCGAACTGTTACCTTCTGATGACGACGATGAAATGATCATGATGCGTCAGAGTATTTATGACACTATTAAGGAAAAATGGGTCCCGGTGTATGATTTTTACAATTTTGATTTATGCAGACGTAGTTATTGCAACTTTTTCGCGAATATTTGTGTGAAAGCCGCACAGCGTGGCTTTGGACGTGAGTGTTACCAGCACGGGCCTGTGGGGTTTTGGATGTGGTTTCAACACGTCGTTGACAATGTTTCCTACTTTAAACACGAAAAATCAGAATTCGTCAGATTATTCGTGTATGTTCTGGGAATGTACTCGTATATTACTGCTTATGAAGCATTTTCATTATCGCATGTCAATTATAACGAGTTCGTAGTACCTGAGGTGCATTTTGGGGTCTCTGGGAAAGTTATCGTTGAGGTCGTCAAGTTCATGATCACTTCCCAAAATCTGTTAACAATCGAGCAGTTGTACATCCTTACAAGTAGCATGTAAAATTTGAAAAATACAAAGTACGTATTTTTCGGAACGTGAAGTACGTGCTCGCAAGTACTTTGTACTTCTGAACGTGTACTTTTTACTCTTTCCACCCATCAACACCCGGATTTGAAAAACACAATCCTCTTTTTGAATTTTTCGACCGTTAGGTAAGTAAAAAAACTTAGAAATTTTCGAAGGACAAAGTACGTGCTCGCATATTTTTCTGAACGTGTACTTTTTACTCTTTTCCACCCATCAACACCCGGATTTGAAAAACACATTCCTCTTTTGAATTTTTCGACCATCAGGTAAGTAAAAAAAAACTTTGAAATTTTCGAAGGACCCCCGCTCGCATATTTTTCTGAACGTGTCAAAAAATTATTTTTTCAATTCAAAAACCAAATTTGAAAAATGAATCAAGTGACGGCACGTGAACAAATGGCAAGGCAGTACTCTACTGATTTCCTACGTCTCTTCCGAATTGTTGGTGGTTCTCTGGTTACGAACGACAGGAACCTACAGGACATTGAGAACTGGTTCAACAACTCATACTTTTTGATCTCATTGATCACTGGTATCCCACTAAGGCCTGTTCGGATGTCCGCGTCCGACCACGTCACTACACTGCATGTTTATGCTGTTTGTTATACTATGTTTTTATCTATGTGTGTTTTTTTAAACCAAGAGGTACCTCTTGAACTGTCTGCTGTTGTTGATGTTGAACATGTAATCCATTCTGCTTAATTATAAGTACGTTTTGCACGATTTTTTTGAAAAAATACATTTTATTCAAATTATCCATATCCAAAACTTACAGCAGGTACGTGTCAGGACTTGTACTTTTTCGACCTTTCGGAATTGATTGGTTGTGTGTAACAAATTAATAATTAATTAATATTATTATTATTATTAAAATCGAGTAAAAATACAAACAAATCGAGTAAAAATACAAACATACAAACGAAAGTCCCCTCGTTATCTTTGATTCGGAATCTTGTACTGATACCATTGTTCAACAAAGTACAAATACCAATTCACAGGAATCGTCATTAAAATTATAAAGAGTGCAAAAGAATAAAATTGAAAATCGTTCATCATATTTTATTAAATTTAGAAAATAATTTAATAAATCATTAAAGGACCCGTAAGGTCCCAAATGTTAATAAATGTGTGTTATTTCAATAAAGGTTCCATTCTCAACATTCGGACTACAATCGCACACCGTTTTCAATTTTCACAACAGGATTGTCGTAGTAAGGCATTTTTTTACAAAATAATTGTTCACAACTTTTTAGCAAAAAATTTTAAAATAAAAAAAAGAAATAACCCATTTTATTTTGAAAATGGAAATCGCCCCGCCGCATAAAAAATCGAAAGCCGTAACAGATATTGACAAACGTCAGTATACGCGTGGTACGAATTCGTTTATGTGTACAATATGTCACGAATATCACCAGACGTCGAAGAATGGAAAGTGTAAAAATTTACGTGCGGGTGTGCCGTTAATTACAGATTTTTTAGAAAGGAACGATCTCAACCGTGACACCGAATTCGCATCTTCCAAAACGTCGAATTGTTATACAGAATTAGCATTTCGACGTTTGATGGCTGTTTTACAAGAACACGAAACAGAATTTCGTGAATGGACAAAAGAGAGTTCATCAGAACTACCCATGAATCATACGGGGACGGATGAAATAGAAAAGAAAAGCGTTGAAATACCAGAAAAAACGGACGCGCCGGAATTGTTGTCATACAAATATTTGAAAAGTATCCCAATTATAAAAATAAAAAAATGATTGAATTTAGATTAATTGGTTAATGATATTAATTCTTAAAAAATGAAGATTGCATTACATTATATTCACGAACATATTGATCTCAACGAAGGTGGTTCGTTACCATCAGGTGTTGAATTTGATCCTGTGATTGAAAAATATATGATAGACATGACACATGAAAATTTTAAAAATATTTTCATGTACCAATTTCAAATCGGTGGATTTAAATCAGAAAATGGTGAATGGCTAGCACAGGTCGGGTATGGACACGTTGGAGAACGTGTGATTTTAGAAAGACGTAATGGGCATCGTATTCATGTTATTTTAACTGAATTTGTATACGAAGATTATCTTAGTCAATACTTTCGGTTTGAAAAAATTAAAAGTGACGATATTTCTCTTGCTGGGTTGTGTATATATCCACCTACAAACCCTATGTGATTTTGTATATTATTTGTTTATTAAAATTTTAAAAATGATTTTTTGGCACGTTTTTGTTTTTAAAAAGGAGTTGCGTAAAGTAAACGTCCACTGAAAAATGCTGCAGGTGCAGTAGCAATCGAATCCATGAACGATTTAGAAAAAGGAGTCGCATACGTACTAACAGTTACAGAACCATTACACACAACAACAGACACTTGATCACCTTGTTCGAGATTTAATTCACCTGTAAACTGTTTTGTACCCAAATTACAAGGATAATATGTTCCATTCACAGGCGACACTATTTTGACGAACACACCAGTTGCAGTTGTACATCCCCAATTGAATGTATACAATCCACGTACGGGTGCAGTAAATACACCGGTTGCTGAATTATAAGCTTCGTGACTTTCACCGGGTTCGATTACATCTAAAATAACAGGGTTGATGGTTGAAGCATTGGGGCTGCTAAAGCTTAGTGTACCATCAGAAGTACCGTACGCTTTAAAATAATAAAGACTACGTAAAGTACTCTTTAAAGAACTTGCTTGAATACTTGTGTACACATTTTTACCATTACTAGTAGGTACGGGGGTAGCCAATGAATAACGCGAGGGAGTTGACATTTTATTATTTGTTTATTAATACTTTCAGAATTTTTTTTAAAAAAAGGATTTTATATATTCAAAAAAACTTTCAGTTTGTACAATCTGGCAAGTGGGCCTCAGTAGCATAGTGGTAGTTGCGTTGCACTTGTAATGCAGAGGTCATCGGTTCAATTCCGATCTGAGGCATTTCGTTTTTTTAATAACGTAATGTAATTCCACCTTGAGATTTTGCATTTTTCCATGAAATAAATTCAACATCAATCCAATTTCCTTCAGTCCATCTTGTACCACGATAAGGATTTGTACGTACACATTGGGCAAGGTTAAATGAATTTCGAACAATCTCTTGAAACATATGTTGAAATCTTTCTATATTTTGATTCTCAAGAACGTCTAAACATTCTTCACAATGATAATTAAATTTTTCACGTATGTCTTTTTCATAATTTTCAACCATAATTGTGCGGCATACAAAACGTTTACGTATCCAATCTAACCATTGTTGTACTGTCCATTTATTACGGTATTCGTGTGTTTCCATACCTAATATTTCGGCACCTACGAGTGCAATTTGATATAATGTTTCATCATTTTTTCTCAAATTACGTGCTTGTTCGACAAAACATGGATTTGCGTACATAATATATATACCTTCACGTGATAATACTAAATGTGCACATGATTTATTTTCAATACAACCACGTAAAAACACACCAATATCTTCACCACTGGGTGGTGCAATACGTACTCCGTACTTTGTGTAATAATAAATCGGATGTGTATGATATGTAAATGAAATATCGGAAAAAAATGTTGCAGAATCACCATTACCACGTGTAATTGTCATACGACTTACACACGAACCATGATCACACGAATCACGTCGAATACATTGTCCACGTAATGAATGTTTATTACGTTTTTTGGTAATTTCGAATGTTTCTTCTGTATGAAAATGTCCTGAAAATTCATTTTGATGTTTTGTATCATATACCAATGGTTTTAATTCTTCTAAAAATGTATATGCAATAAAATGTTCCGACATACTTGTTGCGTTGAAATTATGATTCAATTTTATTCTTTAAAATTATAAAAATAAATTGGCAAAAATGTCTTCATTCAAAACTAACAAAGTAAAATCAAGTTCAAACAGTAGTAGTGTTGCAGTATTTAGAAATATTCCACAAGCAGATGATCCTGTTTTACGTGGTATGTATCAAGTACCTATGTCAACATTATTAACTCCACATATTATTATTGGTATACGTACAATCCAAGAAACTGCAAATAATGTGAGTACTTGGAAACGTAAAGAAACATTTTTAATGTTTTTACAACAAATTAAATTTTGGAATGAACGTTTAATTGAACAAGAAACCACACGTATTCAAGAACTTGAACCAAAATTATATGAACTTTATTATGATTTCTTAAATAATTTAATTCGTAAAATCACAAACAATCACAGAGTCAGTTATAAAGATCTGAAAGGAAGCTATTATATGAAATTAAAAGACTTTATTCATCATGTATACATTGACGTTGCTGAAAGAATTATTTCTGTCGACGGGGATCTCTTACATTTACAAGATTATTCAAGACAAGCCGTCGAAACACAAATGATGAGACTTTTGAGTATTGATAAACTTGAAAAACTTATGGAAGAATTTTATCAAACACCCGAACCTGAACAAAATGTTGAAAACGATCGTGAAGACACTTTCTTGAATTTTACAGAAGAAGATTTCTCAAAAACTTCGATTCAAGAATCACAACTCTTCACACAAACATCCATTCATGAACCTCGTGAACCAACACAAACCGAACGTACCGAACGTTCCAAACGTGAACCCACACAAACTGAACGTACCGAACGTTCCAAACGTGAACCCACACAAACTGAACGTTCTAAACGTGAACCAACACAAACTGAACGTTCTAAACGTGAACCAACACAAAACGAACGTACCGAACGTTCCGAACGCTCCAAACGTGAACCCACACAAACTGAACGTTCCGAACGTTCCAAACGTGAACCAACACAAACCGAACGTTCCGAACGTACCGAACGTTCCAAACGTGAACCAACACAAACCGAACGTACCGAACGTTCAAGGCGTGAACCAACACAAACCGAACGTTCAAGGCGTGAACCAATTGAACACGAAGTGTCTGGACACTCGAACCGAAGCGGACGTGAACGTGAACACTCGAACCGAAGTGGACGTGAACGTTCGAAACGTGGTGATCCCGCCGCTTCCGAAGGTGAACGTGAACGTAGTAAGTCACCAGAAATTAGTATTCGGATTGAACCAAGTGGAAGAAGTCGTCGGATGAATTTCGACCGTCCTGAAGTATCCAGTCGAACTGCAACTTTTTTAACTGATCTTGCTCGTAAACCTTCGTCTTCCAGTAGCCGTTACAAGAATAGGAATATTGATAACATGGCATTACGTGGATTGAGTTCCGCACTCTATGATGACTTCCGACAAAGCCGTTTTCATAATAATATTCAAGAAGAAGATTCTTCTTCAAGTTCGAGTAGTAGTAGTAGTAGTTCATCAAGTTCGTCAAGCAGTAGTAGTTCATCAAGTTCGTCAAGCAGTAGTAGTAGTTCATCAACTTCTGATAGAAACGATAGTTATACACGTTCGTATTCATCTGATTTGAGTCATTTTTCGAATCATAAATCCTTATTAGCACCACGTTATTACGATCGTGATCGTCATCATCGTTAAAATAAATTATTTTTGTACATAAGTTTGCAAACGATTTAATACTTTATAGAGGGAGTGACTTAAAATTTTATATGACTTCACTTCCGGAACAATCGGTAAATTATAAACTAAATAAAAATAATCAGCGAGCATATTTTCACCTACACTATCTAAATTCTCATGTAGGATTCGATCACGGAATTCACGTTTTTTTCCTAAACATATTTGTTCTTTTTGAAATTTTAATTCATCTGATTTTTCTTCATCCGAACTATTGTTTGATTTATTATTTCTCATTTTTTTGATTTCTTTATTCCATGGTAATTGATGATCAATAAAACCTAATAACATGTACCCTAACGATTCAAGATCACAACGTGGAGTTGGTAAATAATGTTTATGTACATGTATACTTGCATAACTTCGTGTACCGTTCAAACCTGATGTTAATTGATCACGTTTACGTACGGGACGTACTAATCCTAAATCTATAAACACGATATCATCGGTCGTTACTTTGGAAATATCAAGATCACGAAATAAAAAATTACTTGGCTTGACGTCACCGTGAATATATTTCATATATATATGCATCACGTACAAACCTTTTAATATTTTTACACCAGCACGTAAAATTGCATAAATACGATTCAATTCACTTGAAAAATGAATACTTTTTAAAATTGATAAATCATTTCCTAAACGTTCCATCACTATATATTCTTTACGTTCATTTTCGTACATACAAGTTCCATATTCAAACACACGTGGAATTTGTATATACTCTTTCAAATTTGTTTGTTTTTTGATACGTTCATGAATGGAATCCATAATTTGTGCTTCTGATTCTAATGAACTTTTTAATGAAAACTTACATACCATTTTAGGATTTGCAAGTTCCCATACACTACCAAAACCACCTTCGTTTATTAAACGTTTTGGAATGTATCGATTATGTATTCCGAATACAAACGAACCATCTGTTGGAAATGAAACCGCGGACTGTGACATTTGTTTCTTTTTATTTTTCTAGAATTTGAATAAAATATTTTTTTTTTTGCAAACGTAAATAATAAATTAAAAATGGGTCAAAAAACTTCTAAAAGTGAAAAATTATCAGAATCAATCGATATTGAAATTTTACAAAAAATACTACAAAAAATGAAAGAAATGACAATTTCGATTACAAAACTTGAACAAGAAAATGAAACACTGAAACAACGTATTTCAGCCATGGAACAAAATGCTTCCAATTTTATTTAATTATTTATTTACCTACGCCTTGCACCACCCTTACGCATTGCACCACCCTTACGCCGTCCGAAACCCGCCATCACGGGTTGTTGGGGAGCGTACATGGGTTGTTGAACGTACATGGGTTGCTGAGCGTACATGGGTTGTTGAACGTACATGGGTTGCTGAGCGTACATGGGTGGTGGTCGTGGTGACATAAAACAACGTCGATTAAAAATAAAAGCATACACAATATACATCCATCCAAATAAAGCTGCAATTAAAGCATTACCAAATTTAGATTCAATCGCTTCACCTTGGAGTGTATTACAATACCATGATAAAGCAAATGCCACCATTGAAATGAATATACTGACATAATTTGTATTCTTTGTTTCAGTGGTTGTTGTCGTATCTGTAGTTGTACTTTCAGGAGTTGTAGTTGTTGTATCAGTACTTGCAGGAGTTGTTGTAGTGTCAGTGTCATTCGTAAATTTTGATTTAATTGACGAATAAATCACATCGAGAGGAGTTCCAGTTTTCATTTTTTTTAATTATTTTATTTTATGACGACACATTTTTTTTTCGTTTTCGAATTTCAGAATTACTTTCTCCCCACGTCAAATTTTGATTATAAAAAGGTATATTTGAAATTTCGGTTTGGAAATCGGTATCTTTCCAATAAAAAATATCACGACATTCTAATGAATTTATACAACACATTTGTGTCACAGTTTCGTATACTTGAAAAAAATAACGATGTCTTGCTTTGCATGTAGGACACCACATTGTTATACGTACGTACTTTTTACAAGATTTACAACGAAAATTATCCGACACGTCAATATCCATATGTGGACAACATGCCAATTTATCATAATTTATATAATGTGACATTTTCTAGATTGATTTACACAGTTGGGAAAGTAATTTTAAAAAAAATTGGGAAAGGAATGATGTCACGACTTGATAGATTTAGTACGTTACAAGTTGTAAATTTTGAAACAATTCAAACAAGTTGGAATATACGTATTCCTGATTTTCAACGTATTTTTTGTGAAGAACGTGTACAATATTTTTTAGATGCAATCGAAAATTATATAAGTGAATATTCGGAAGTCAATTGTCTTGGATGTATTCATTTTGCAAAAGTTAATGACATTTATTATCTCGTGGATGGACAACATCGATATCGTGCTTACGAAAATTTACTCGAAAATTTTGAACTCACACCTTCCGAACGTCAATTTATGATCCCCGTAATTGTACGTGATTGTACTGATTATGAGGAAGTAAAACAATATTTTTTATTGATGAATAATCATTTTATTACATCTTCTTTACCAGAAACTGTAGAAAAATTAAGTCATACAGAAAATATTAAAAAATGGTTAAAACAGGAATATCCTAAATTTATTTCTAATTCAGAAAAACCACGTTTTCCAAATGTAAATTTAGACGATTTCGTACAATTTTTAATACAAAAATTCCCATGTGAAAATTCATTTTTCGAAAAATTACATTCATTTCATTCGCATTTACAAGAAGTCATTCCTGAACCACAATTAACACAAATTCTAAATAAAGGAAATTTATTTAGTTCCTATATTTATCATTCGATCAAAACAAACAAAAGAAAAACATTACCATCGGCTGTACGTCAAACATTATGGACACAAACGTTCGGAGATTGTATGACAGGCACGTGTTATGTTTGTTCCACTGAAATTAGTTTCTGTAATTTTGACGCAGGGCATGTCACGTCAGTTGCACATGGAGGGAATGACGTTCTCAGTAATTTACGTTGTATATGCCGTTCGTGTAATTTGAGTATGGGAACTATGAATATTCACGACTTTAAAAATAAATATTTTTGACTTTTCAAAAAAAAGAAAAAAATCTTGAACATTTCCACCACTGTTAAAAATATATTTTTTATTTAAATAAATAATACCCAAATATGGACGATAGATTCTTTGTACAAGTGGATATAGATAAGATTGATTTCTCTAAACTCGCAAGTGTTCACAATGATCCTTTATTTGTAATAGAATATAAGAAAATGATAAATATGTTATTAGTAGAATATACAATGTTACGTACGCATGTTTACATAACTGTATTTCTTCGAGTTTTTAATGGAGAAATTGTATTACCTCAACAATTGCAAGAAGTGTATACAAAAGTATACGAAAAACTTCTTAAATATTGTTTACAGTATTACAAATGTTCTCATCATGGGATTTTTAGATATTTTGATGGATATCGTTATGAATTTATTGACCCACCTGTAATTCCACATTCTGTTATTGAAGTAATTCAATTATTGAATGACATTTCAAATTTATATGTGGAATATTATTGTTATTGGATAAGGGAAAATGAAATAGAATGATTATAATCTATAATAAGGACTTTCAGGTGTATAACTATAAATTTCACGTATATATTTATAAAAATTAGTATCAATTGCACCACTTTGATAAAGATCGTATAACGCTCTTTGACTATTTCGACTTTCGAACCATATAAAAACTGTAGGTGATGCAAAATAGTATATATTTTGAGCAGAACGTTCAAATAATCTATGTACTTGTATTTTTAATTCTTCTTTTCTACGTTTTCGTGGTTTTTTATCATTTGGCATATGGTTAATAAATATATCAAAAAATGTATTATCATCATCTATAAATACATATTCCATATTATTTGATCGGTAGTAATAATCTTTTTTAACTTTATAATTATGATATAGGATTGAAGAAATATTGTCAAGTTCACCTGGAAATGTTGATTTTAATGTATTCAATTCTTCAATATGTGTAAAATATGTATTTAAATCTTGAATATACTCATCAATATCAATATAAGGAGAAGGTGTAACTGGAATTACTTTTTGTACTGTTGTACCATTTTGTTGCAATGTAATTGTAAAATAACGTCCGTGTAATAAATACATGGAACGTTGTAAAAATGTTCGATAAGTATCGATTGGACTGTTTGGGAAAAATACAAACAGATTTTCGTAATTTGATTTTTTTCGTTTGGAATTCCATTTGTAATCATGAAATTGAATGTTTACTACTGTTACCCCAGGTTTTACATGTTTTAATAAAAAATATAATGAATGTAATTGGTAAATGATTACAACGTGACGAATATAATATACAGCGAGTTGTTCAATTGTGCTTGATTTAAAAAATTCTATCTTTAATTCATCAAATCTTTCTTTTGTGAAATCGTCACTCGTTAAAGTTAATAATTTTTGAATAAAACCTTTAATATCGACACACGGATACGTCAATTGTTGTAAAATACGTGCGTATACACATAAACGTATTTGGGTCAAAACGGCTTCTTTTGCTGCATCTGATGTCGCTGTGTTGTACGCATTCGCAATATCTTCTAAACTTGCCATACAAACATCCGGTAAATGTAATACACGTCGTATATCGTTTCTTATAATATCCCAATACTTTTGCACAAGTAATGTTTGTGGTGTTACATCGATGGGTTTTTTAGATGCATCGTATTCAATATCACATGTACGTCGTTCTGATTCATTTTGTATAAAATCACCAAGTTCACCAATTAAAACATCCGCATATTGACGTAATCTTACATCCACTGGTGGTGACACCGTCACATTACTTGCTCCACCAGGTAATATTATCGGTGGTGCGTTATTTGCTGCTTTTTGGACTTTTTGTGCATTTTCCTTTTCTTTTCGTGCTTTTTCCTTTTCTTTTTTTCGTTGTGCTCTCGCTTTATCAATTTCAACACCTGCAAGCAATTCAGCGATATTTTTGAGACGTTGTTCTTCACGTTCTTGTTCTTCACGTTCTTTCTGTAGACGTTCTTGTTCTTCACGTTCTTTTCGAAGACGTGCTTGTTCTTTATTGAGACGTTCTTGTTCTTCGAGTTGACGTTCACGTTCTTCGAGTTGACGTTTTTCTTCTTCAAGACGTTCTATTTCAATACGTTCATATTGTTCTCGTAACATTGAATAATCTTTTTGGGCTTCTGTGGATACTTGATTTGCAAGATTTTTATACTTTTGATGTAAATTTTCCATTTTTTGTGTATCGTTTTCAAATTTTCGATGTAATCTTTGTGGAACGATTCCAGTTACTTCTTCGTATTTATGCTTGAGAATACTATAATAATTATACATGAATTTATATTTCATAAATTTATTGATGTTTTCTGTCAAAGAATATTCAGGATTTAAAGTAATTTTAATCATATTGAGTACAGCATTTTCATCTATATTTGCATCATTAGGCGGGTTTTCTAAAAGGTAAACATGTTTTGTCACAGTGTCCTTAAATGTAATATTCGGTATTTTTATTTGTTGTATCACATTTTTATCATAATCTTTTGACAATGCTATTATGTAATCAATATTTGTTGCATTTTTTATTTCTCTTAATTCTCTTTCGATTCGTGCTATTTCTTTTAATGAATTTTGTACATGAAACTCAATCATATTGAGTGAATTATTTATTTCGTTAAGTTGCTTTGATTTTTCTTCAAATATTTTCGGAGGTAATGGAGGACCAACACGTGGATTTAGACTTCGTTCTAATAAAGTTTTTCTTTGTTGTAATCTATTTCGAAATTCAGGTGCTCTTGAAATCCGTCCGTTAAAAAGCTTCAATAAAACTTGATTCACTCCATATGTACACATATTGTCTGTTATAAATTCTCGTGGTGTTACATTGTCAACTTCCGTTTCCACATCTTCTTCTGCGATTGATGGAATCACGTGAAAAACATTTCCAAGTGCATCAGTATAAGACACAAGGGGCTCTTGAGATACAAGGGATTCTTGTCCTTCCATTTTTATTTTATTTTATGGAAGAACAATATTATTTTTTAAAAAAAAAAGAATGATACTCAATCGTTTTGAATGTTTTTTATTTTATCCTATTAGATTCACATCCATGTTTTTAATGACGCTTTTTAAAAACCCATTGGGGAGGAGATCGGCTCTTATGACGTCTACCGAATCCAAGACCAACAATTGACTTACCTGCTTTCTTAAATTCACTATATCCTACGTAAGCAATAATTGCAATAATAACAAAAGCAACCATCGCAGTTGTAGGATCCCATCCTGATGCACTTGAAGTCACTTTCGATTTTGTTTGATCTACAAGTTTTTGAATTGCACCCATTTCACATTTGGTTTTTACAGTTGCATTATTCTGAAATGTCAAATTACCACATGTTTCCAATTGTGTTTCTGAAACATCTATAGATTGATCCGATGCATCTTGACAAGTACTTTGAATTATTTGAGAAATTTGTTTATTGATTTCAACTTTGTTTGTACTTGCACTAAAACCTAATCCAGCTTGTGCTTCTGCTCCTAATGATGCAATAAGTGTTGCTAAAGAATCTTGTTGTGCACCTATTGCACACGATGCATCAATTGTCTGTGCATTACCGATATTTACGTCACACTTTTCACCACTTGCGATACAAGAATCAGGACATTTAAAACTAAAATTTTTAATTTTAATCGATTGATTTGCAGTTACACCGCATTTATTGATTGCTACTTGATTGAGCTCTGTATTTGATTTGAACAAGTTCGTACTCGCTTGACCTCCCATATTTGTTTTTTATTTTATCCATAAAGAAAAAAAAATAAATTTTTGAAGTCACCGCCTGCGGGGCTCGAACCCGCGACCAACAGATTAAAAGTCTGACGCGCTACCAACTGTGCTAAGGCGGTACATTTGTTATTTTTAATGCAAACGTGACTTCTATATAAAATGTATTATCATAATTATTAAAAAAATGAACAACATTGAAAAAATTATACACATTCAAAACATTCGAGACATTCAAAATTTTCAAGAAATATCTGAATTCATACAAATTACATATTTAACAGAATCTTCAAATATTTTTTTTGGAAATTTTGAAGAAACTACTTGTTTAAACGAACATGACATATGTGTTGTTACAAATCAAGTATTTGATGTTAATTATACAATAAGTAACTCTGGAACACCCACGTTTCGTATGCAAATTGAACAAAATCCTCCGTGTTATTTTTCGTTATCGTTTCATAAAAATCCTCAAAACCGTAAATTTTCGGTCATACAATGCACAAATTCAAAACTTATTCTTGTTATGTTTTGGAAAAAAAATGACTAAATTTAAAATTAATTCACACAACAATACAATCCCGCGTATGTACAATTCGGTTTGTAAGTACGAATTTCAAACGATTCGTCAAAAAATTGTGAAAACTCATCCGAATTATATAACCACTGACGTCTTTTAGGATGGTATACAGCACAAGAATAATGTCCACTTGAAAATGTATACCCTTCGTGATATACAACTACACGTAAAGAATACATTTTCGAATTGACACTTACGTGTTCGTTTAGTGTTACATTCTTGTGATTCTTTGTACCGTCGTCATTATGACGTCCTACTTGGACTATAAATGATTGTGGTGTATCATGTATCGTATATCTTACAGTACGATCACATACTTGTTGACAATGATCACATCTTGCTCCTGAAAATGTATTTTCTTGACGCGTACGTTGAATACATAAAAATGGAATGTATTCTTCACGTATTTCATGTTCACATTCATTACAAACGTCAATACGTTTTTGCACACCCCATAAATTTGAAAATAAACCATATTGACGTTGTAATAAATTACGTAATTCTTCATAATTACGATTTGGTACAACAACTTCATGTTGAATACTTAATGTATCCATAATTTGATCTAAACATTCGAGTACATCTTGTTGTTGATTCCCACGTATAATTGGGAAAAATTGTGCAAGTTCTAAAAGAGTGTCACGTTTTGCAATCGTACACCCTTTGGATGATTCTAAAGAAGTTTCGTAACGTTCGATTATTGTATGTAAACAAAATATCAAATCTTGACGTGGAAATGTATGATTTGTAAAATATTCACGGACTGATTTACGAAAATCTGGATTATTTAATAATAATTGAAATGCACAATTGAAAAAACACGTCGAACCTAAGTTTGTAAAAAATAACATTTTTTTTACATTTATATTTTTCTATCAAAAAGAAAATAATTCAAAAAAAAACATTTTTCATTTTTTTAACCCACGATTTCTTCTTCTTCTTCTGTTACCGTCGGTGTAGTTGTTGTCGGTTGGAGAATACTTGCACGACACGTCGGACACGTTGGTTGACGTGTTATCCAACGGTCGATACACCTTTTGTGAAACACGTGTTCACATGGTAATTTACGGTAATATTCTCTACTTTGTAAATTTTCTGTACATATTACACACTCATGTCCCGCGTATACCGTTCCGCAACGTTTGTAAGGTGGTAAATGTTGTACATAATTTGGTGGAGCTTCTTGAATATATTCAAGTGCAGCTTCAAAACATGAACTTGCAATATTACGTATAATACTTACCATTTCTGGTAAAAATGTAGTACGTGTTAAAATTTCTTGTGCACGTGCGTGATCAAAACGTAATTCGAACACAACATCGTAAATATTTCTGCTTTCAGGATTTTGTACTTGACGGACATCGATACGTGTTGAATTCATATTTTATTTTAATTAATCTTTATGAAAATAAATTAAAAAAAATGAACACTTGTGAACATCTTCTTGAAAACGGATGGTGTGTAATTCCAATATTGAATTCACAAAAAACGAACAGATTATTACAACAATTACAAAATGAATTGACACAAATTTTCGGAACAGAAAATTTTTATGAAAATTGTCCACGTGTCCTTGATGGTATGATTAAAACACATCACACTTCCATGTTACGAAGTGTTCATGAACTTCGCCGAATTGCACGTTCGAAAATTTTTGATTTTCTTGATCCTAAAAGTTGGTCTCACTTTCGTGATCTTAAACCATTAACAACTATTTTTCAAAATTTACGACACGAAAATGAATTGACGTGTAATCCTGATGCAATTTTTGTTTCATCCGGTTCTTCCAATAATTTAGCAGAACCTTGGTGGCACGTGGATACAGGTTGTATTTCTTTAAATAATTTACAAGGATCCATTGTTTTAGCAAATCCACCAAAATGTGAAAAAATGTACGTCTTGCAAAAAAGTCATAAATTTTTCAATCATCTCAACATTCCTGAACAAAATGTACAAGCAAAATTTCATCTTCTCACGAAAAATGAAGTCGATCTTCTAAAAACGCTCGGATGTGAACCTGTATGTGTCAATGATTACACTCCTCCTGGTTCGCTTGTATTGTGGTTCAGTTCTACTGTACATCACGTGACACCAAATCAAGGTTCTGTTACACCACGTGTCATTACCTACGTATGTTTTGGAAAAACAGATTTACTTTCGGAAGAAGATAAAATTCTGAAAACGTTTGCTGTATTGTTCGGAGGTTCGTGCCGACATTTTCCACATCCGTGTGAAGTTTCGTGGCAATATGGAAAAATAGGATTACGTCGGGATCTCATCCATTTTCGTGAAATGAATGAAATGTACTCTTTCTTATTTGGTTCAAAACGTGAAGATTTTACAGACGAAAATTTAAGTATTTATGGATTAACAAAAGAAGACGTAAAAAATGCAATCAAAACAATTGAATACGATGATTGGGCCACATGGGACATTCTAACAAGCTATTTATTACTTTTGGAAGATTAATTTCATTTTGTTTGTTTGAAAATTAAATAATCTTCCAAACTTTTTTGGGTGCGGACGTCCAATTCGGAATTTCGGAAGACAACAAATTTTTTACCGATTCTTTTAATTTCCCATTCTTTAAATTACGACGCATACGGGATAACCATGCACCTAAAAGACGTTCTTCAATCGGTGTACCTTTCGTGGTTGCAGGGAATGAATTATTTTTGGAATAAAATTCAATAAATTCACGTGCACGACGTAATAAGTATTCTTCACGATTTCCTAAAGGTAAATTTGTTTCTAACCAATCTGGAAGATTTTCATTCAAAAGTTCTTCCACGTTGGGATATAATGACATACGTTTTCCATAACCTGTTGTTTTACGTTTTGCTGCACGCATTGCAACAATCCATACAGCATGTTGTTTTTCTACAGGATCGGATGTTTTTGACGTCGGAAAACGTTCATTGAGTTCAACCCATTGGATAAATTCGTGCGCACGTTGTTCTGCACGATCACGTTTGGATTGACGGAATTCTTCTAATTTCATATTTGCTTTTTTTTTTAAAATGAATTGATTTCACTGTGAAAAAAATAAAAATATATTGTTTTTTTTATTAAATCATAAGAACACGTACGTTTTCAGATTTTATTTTACGCGAAGGACGTGTTTCGTTACCAAATGTTTCATTTGTAGGATAATTTATCGAATCGACAAATACTTTCAAATTTTTACTTTCAGGAGCATTTTTACGATTCGAACGATTTAATTTTAACGATACATTTAATTCAGGACGTACTTGATCATTCACACCAATTTTACCATGTGCTTCAACTTCTGTAATTGGACGTAAATGATTATAACGTTTGGTTGTTGTTTCAGGTGCATAATCAACAGCTTCGAGTGTATTTTGTTTGACAACTTTCGGTTCAATTTGATAATTTGAAACTAATTGTTGTTTACGTACATCCCCTACTTGTTGTTTTAATAAAGGTGTGTCGAGATCATCTTGTTTACGTGTCAATCCGGTTACATTTGGTAAATTTTCAATATTAAATTTCGAAAGTGCTGTACGTTCACCACGTTGCATATTAAATTCTTGAATCATACCTTCAGGTGTTTCAATTGAACGTCCAACTTTTAATTTAATTTCACCAATACTACGTTCGGGGTAATACGTCAATTTTGTTTCTTGAAAATCTGTAAAATTTTTTAAAGAACGTGAAGGTCCATGTGCACGACGTTCCATAAATTTGTTTTCAGTTGAATGTGTTTCTTCACCAAGTACTTTTTTTGCGGAATCAAGTAATGGAAAATTTACATTTCGTGCGGCGTATTCTAAATCTTCATTCTGTACATTCGTAAACTGATTATTTCCTTTACGATCTTCTAAAATTGTAAAATTTGACGATGGAATTAATGTATTCGTAAATGTTTCTTGTTGAATTTTGGTGTAGTCTGCAGTTTTATCTTCACGTAAAACATACTCTCCCGGACGTGAATTTGCAATCAAATCAGAATTTGATGGTAATGTTGTATTCAAATTCATATCAAGTGACGTCGTGTCATTGAGTCTCACAATTTGACGTTGTTCACCGGGATTGTAATTTTTATAAATTTCTTTAAAATCAGGTGTCACGTAATAAGAATTTGCATCGGTTGTATTTCCATCTTTATCAATACCACGTCCTGCTTGAATTTTTTCAACAGGTGATACACCTTGGATTTTATTTCCAATATAACTTTGATAATATCTTCCTGTAATTTCACTTTCAAGCGCTTGTGTTTGTTTACCATTCGTTGACACAGAATCACGAAGACGTGTTTCTTCAATATTACGTAATTTCGAATTTTCAACACCACCTTCGTCACCTTTCACTTTAAAATTAATATCATGTCCTACAAATTGTTGCATACGTATATTTGTGGTCGAATTAATTTCAGGCTGTGTAATTTTACGAACGTTTGGTACCATATCATTTTGTATAAAACGTTCTAAACTTTCAGGTGATGTATCATATCCTGCATTTTTCATCCATTGTGTCATACGTGGATCTGTTAAAATATTTTTGGTTGAATTTTCAAGTGAAGTGTCTGTAAAATTTTGTTTAAATTTGGAAGTCGAATCTTTTTTCGTCGACGTTTGTAATTTTATAAAATCGTTTCCAGATAAATGTGGTGATTCGTCAGACATTTTTTTTTTATAATGAACACTACAATTTTTTTCAAAAACAAAATACAAAAAATTACGAATAATTACGTACACGTAACGCACGTACGATTTCACGTCTTACTTGGAGTTCATGTAATATTTCTGTATGTTTACGAATTTCCATAAATAATTCATGACTCGTTTTTTCACTTTGTGCTTGTAATTCTAATAATAAAAATTCCACATTTTGACGTTGTTGCACTTGACTTGAATCATTCATTTCTTCAGTTTGTAAAATATATTCATACGATAAACATGTATACATCATTCGATCTATGTATTCTTGTGTCTCTTTTTTCAATAACAATAACGATTCCTTGTACTTCGTATAATATTCCAAAGGATTTTCTTCATAACGTACGTTTATTTCTTGAAATTTAGGAACCGCGATTTCTGATTGCATTTCCTTTCTTGATTAAATATTTTGAAATTACTTTTACGTACACAGGTGTCAATTCGGTTGCACTTCCGACACACTTTGGTTTATTCAAAATGTAATATAAATCACGCCAATAATTTTGATCTTCTTTAATTTTTTCTTGAAATTTTTTGAAATTAATCTTCGACTTTTTTAATATCTGTAAAATTGTCGCATGTAATATTTCTGGAATTTCGCCACATCCGTCTTCCATATTTTTAAATGTACCACACATGTCACCATGAAACCAATATAAAAACATAAAAATATCACGTCCGGGTATATAAGGTTGTTTTGATCTTGATTTATCTAATTGTAAAATTGTGTTCCCTAATTGTATTCTCGAATAACCAAAATCAATTAAACTTGTATAAAAATAATTTTTATTTTTAAATGTAATCATCGCATTGTTTGTTTTTAAATCACAATGATTGTATTTGATTTTTTTCCCTAAAACTTCTAACAATGACATGAGTTGATATAAGATTGCACCTGATTGTTGTAAAATTTTCTTTTCTGGTAATTTTGTCATCGTATCTGTTATATGATCAGCTATGGTTGTTTGACATTTTTCCATCATAATGTACAAGTACCATTTATTATTATTATCAATTGTATATCCAATTTTGTAAATTAAAGGAACACGTGCCATTGTATTATTCGATAATTTTTTCTTACATTCAGAATCATGACGAAGTATATAATTAATTATAAATTGAACAACAATTTCATCAAACATTTGTAAAATTTCTTCACGATCAACTATCGATATCATTTTGATAATTCGATTCGGAGGATATTCAAACACGGTTCCAAATGAACCTTTTGATAAAAATTTACCAACTTTTAAATTTTCCACAGATTCTAACATCCCCAAAAATTCATCTATATCCGCACGACGTTTCAGATTCGCATATTCTTTTAATGACATGTCGTGAAACCCGATTGACGACATTGGGAATTTAAAAGTTTCACTATACATTCTTTATTTACTTTTTATACATTCTTTCATCAAAAAAAAATTCAGTGTATTATTCATTATTTTCAAAAACAACATGGTAATAAAAATCTAAACGATAATAATATTGTTCAGAAGAATACAAATTACTTAACATACGAATCATTTGTAAACGTTTGCTTACGAATTGATAAATAGATTCGTACAAACATGGGTCTTCACATAAAGTTTCATAAGACATAAAATAACATGGGAAATATTGAATGTAGTCGTAGCATATATTCGATACCAATTGAATAAGAACGTCTTTCAAATGTTCATTTTTGATACAGAATTGTGTGTACAATTTCCAAAATGCACATATACGTTCTTGATAATAACACGGTCGATCTTGAAAATATATGTGTCGATTTACCATACACGGAGGATCGTAACAAAACGTTTCGCGTAGTAAATTCTGCCCGATTGATTCTTCTAATAAAACATTGAACCGATCGAGTTCTTTTTCATAAGTTCTTGTACAATTTTCTTGTTTGAATTCTAAATATTTTACAAATTTACGATATAATTCTCTATCGATTGCAAGATCGCATATCGTACGTCGTAAATCGTAAGGTAATTCTACAAACATTTTTACTTGTTTTATATTTTTTTAAAGTAAATATGCATAAAAGTTACAGACATTTTTACATGTTTACAAATTCAAACTCGACGAATAAAACAACTGTACAACTTCTATTGTTTTATCTGTTGGATTTTCTACCCAATACGACACGTGTTCTAATAAACAGTCAATTCGCATTTGCCATTCTTTTAATTTACTTGGTTGTACTCTCATTAAACCACTACGACTGTGTTTCCAGCATGATTTTATTTTGTTCCCTTCTTCATTGATGTATTCGTCCGGATTAAATCTTATAAATACAACTGGACGATGCCCAAGATCTATTTAAATTTTAAAAATTAGAACATTATATACAAATTATAAAACACACCTCAATAAGGGTAAAATGCTCCTGTAGTGAAATGGTTATCACCCAAGGCTTTGAACCTTGTATTTCGGGATCGAAGCCCGACGGGAGCTTCTTAATTTTTCATAATTTTTTGAATTGTTAGTAAAATAAGTGGCGTCACGAAAAAACACCAAAGTTCACCAACATTGTTTTTAAATTTCGTAAGTGACTTCAAAATTTTTTTTAATGGATGTGCGTTATTTCCAAAAATGTCCCGTTTTCTACATTCGGACTACATACTTCATCAATCATTAACTGACAATTCAATACACCACCCACCGATCCCGTGTGGACAAGTAAGGTTCCCTCCAAAAAACGTGCATCTTCGCCTGTTTTCGTTCCTTCATGTGCAATACCTTCGGATGATAAATATGCAGCAGATGCCGCCATAGATACATACAATGAAGGATATGTATTACCGAATGACTTAAATAATGTTGTACACGTCGATATCGAACAATCACCACTTAAACGGAAATATACATTGACACCATTTTTTGTATCCACCGATGTCATGAACGTGTTCAAACGAAATTTATAGAAATGATCAGACAACAACGTCGGGGAAGTGTCGAATATATTCGTGTACGTGCTTGCTGGTACACTTATTCCTAGATTTTTACGTGACAATATGTAATCCGTGTATGTAGTTAGTGTTACTGTGTTTTCATGAAATGCATTTTTGAACATAAAATTGTTATTACTCACGTGAATTGTATTTGACGACAATACCGTTGCAGTTTCTAGTGGAAAGTGCAAAAAATTTGTACTTAATTGTGGATACACAGCGGTTTCAAGATGTTGAACGCTTATGTTTAAATTTGATAGTCCAATCTGTGACATTTTTTTTATTATTGTTTCACGAAAAAAATAAATTGAGAAATGATTATAATAAAAAAAAGAATGATACCCATTGAAACATTCGTTAAAAAATACAGAAAAAAACATCCGAAAAAAAATATCCAGAAAATAATCCAAAAATATATAAAAGCGCTCACTTATTTCGGAAATAACAAAAGAAAACGTGACAATAGTAGTAGTGGTAGTAGTAGTAGCAACAGTTCGTACAGGAAAAGACATCGTGGGGAGAGTAACAATAGCGGGATTTACGTATCAAGTGGAAATGACAGTGGAGCTTACGTGTCCAGTGGAAACGAAAGTGAAAGCGCGAGCGAAAGTGAAAACGAAAGTGAAGAAAGTGAAAGTGAAGAAAGTGAAAGTGAAGAAAGTGAAAGTGAAAGTGAAGAAAGTGAAAGTGAAGAAAGCGGAGGTTTTAGGTATATTAAAAAACTATCTGAAGTTTTCACGGACAAAGTACGTTTTTATCATTTTAATACGAAAGTGCCAAATATTGAATGTATTAAAGGATTAACAATAACAGGACGTCCGTCAACAAGAGGTTTCATTGGTACTGGGTTGTATTCGTTCGCTGTATCAGAAAATGCTGAAAATGAACTATCATTACCCCCACGACGTGACGATTCGGGTGTTTATATACTTGAGATTGAACCGGAAACACGTGAACAATTAGTTATTGATTTATACGCAAGGGATGACCCCACATGGGACACTATTGTAGCAGACAATAATTTAAAAGATACAGCAAATTATTATCAATTTCCAGATAGTGTGTTTTATGAAATGACACTCAAGTTTGATTATTTGAGGAATATTTCCGAAAATTTATATAAATATATTTTTACTAACGAAAATAGACTCTTGGATTCGATCGTAACGTCATTAAAAAGTATAGGTATGTCTAGAATTAATAAACGTGAAATAAATATATTGAAACGTGACAAACAATTGTTAAAACTTGAAGGACATAGTGATTGTCAATACATACAACCTCTTACGTATTTATTACATAAATGTTACAATGTAACAGGTGTCGTTGGTATTAATAATAATCCGTACGGATCCGTATTCTGGTCTAATTTTATTATTAAAGTAAAACAAAATAGTTCAAAACTTAAATTAAATCAAATGAAGTCACCGATATTTTAATGCGAATATTTTCTTTTCGTCAAATAAAAAATTAATGTTAATTGTATTTCTATTTTTACTCTTCGTGTACTTTTTTTTCATGAGAACACATGTATACGCACTTTCAAAATACTTATTAAACATGCCGATTCCAACAGATTCGAACATTTTGAAAGATTTCCCTCTTTATTTTCGTTTGTTACTAAAACCAGAAGAATTTACATTTTACGACATTGGCTGTGGAAAAGGGGACGTTCTTCGAGTGTGTTCAAATGTAAAATTTAAAAAATGTATTGGATACGAAATTGACACATCTGTTGCAAAAATTGCGCAAGAAAATACAAAAGATTTAAATTCGGTACACGTTATTGTCCAAGACGTTCTTGCTGAAAATTTTGTATTCGAAAATGTCAAAAGTGTTTTATTTTTATACGAACCATTTCATAGAATAGAAAAACGAATCGCGCAAAAAATGTACAAAACATTGTTGACGAAAATTGCAAAAATTGAACACGTCAAATACATTTTTTACGTGAGTGGTGTATATTCTCCGATTTTATCACGTGCTTATTTGCAAGAAATATTTACCGATCGTGTAAAAATATTTTCGAAAAATTATGGAAGTATCTACTTTCAAAGACATTTACATATTCTTGAATTATAATTTAAAAAATGG
>JACCDX010097080.1_pt1 | contig 31450 bp, 31 predicted proteins | sample 7449681 | NCBI WGS metagenome assembly JACCDX01 (sample SAMN15323450, study PRJNA562643) | freshwater metagenome | isolation source: river surface water | place: USA:Blue River Watershed | collected 2017-08-18
GTTGAACTAGGACGGTACTTATCAAGAAGTGCAGTTACACCTTGTTTCTGGAATGATGTACGTACACCACTAATCATAGGACGAGGATTACGTAAAATTGCTTCTTGATAAGAAATCTTACCAGATGTTTCAGCAGGTCGAGCAGCAGCTTCTTGACGACGTTTCGCTTGAAGTTCACGTTTCCATGTGGGTTCAAGTGTAAATTCTTCACGTGTTGAGAAATCATTAATATTTGTAAACTTACTACTCACGGGACCTGCACCTGCAGCAATCTTTTTCATAGCATCCGATGCCATATCAACAATAGGTACATGCACAGACGGAATAGCTGTAAAACTAGATTTAGAATGTAAATTTCTCTCCACAGGTTTTGTAGGCAGAATACTAGTATCGGGGGTAGCAAAAAATTTCACACTACCATCAGGTTGTGCAATAGGAACAGGGAATAAAGCCATACCTTGAGGTGCTTGTGATACATGGGGGGCGTCAGGTTCATTACCGAATCTTGAACGATTCGAATGTTTTGTTTTTCCTAATGTAAATTTTTGTTTACCAGTACCAGACTGTGAATTCTGCATAATCATTTCATACGCGTCACCGAAAGATGTCATTTTTGTAAAGTACTTAAATTTATTTTTATTTGTATGATACACAAATTTTTTTGAATTAATAATACTCACAAATTATTTTAATTCGTAAAATTTTAATTTTTTTTTTGAGTATTTCCTTAAAAAAAAGGAAAAAAGTTTTGTGAAAACTAGAAAATGTTCATAAAATATGGGAATAAGAGGACTTACACAAATGATACAAAATTTAAAAACAAGAAAAAAAATTACAACCCATTCGATACATAATTTTACAGGTGAAATATGGGCGATTGATGCAAATTTATTTTTATATCGTTCACGTAGTTTACGTGGTACAAATATTAAAAAGAAACCCCATCGTTTTCGTAATATTACAGAAGATGTTCCATTACGATACAGTCACATCGTAGGTTTTCTTGATATTGCATCACATTTATTACATAATGGAATTTTACCATTTTTTGTTTTCGACGGTGAACCACCCAAAGAAAAAAATGAAACCATCGAAAAACGTCGTGAAGAAAAATATATTCAATCCAAAAAAATACGTTGGGTTGAAGAAAATATTTTGAATCAAAACATAAGTCCCGAACGTATTCAAGAATTGTTAAAATTTAAACATGAAAATGAAAATGATCCTGAAAGTATAATTATACCATCTATTGAAGAAATTGAACAAATTTTACAAAATTTTGCACAAACAAAATTACAAAATCATGCTGTATATCTCGGTGCAAATCATATTTATCAAGCACAAATTATATGTGATATCCTTGGTATTCCTTATTTACAAAGTGAAGGTGAAGCAGAAGTTTCCTGTGCTATTCTTCAAAAACATGGTATTGTACATTCCGTGTATACAGCAGATTCAGATGTTTTAGTTTATGGTTGTCAAAAAATGATACGTAAAATTGTTGGTTATGATACAGTCGATCTTATTGATTATCAATTTGTTTTGCATGAATTAGATTTAACTTATCCACAATTTGTACGTTTTTGTATACTAATGGGTTGTGATTTTTGTGAAGGAATTATGAAAATTAATCAAGACATTACAGTATGGAATATATTACAACTTGTTAAAAATGAACAAAATCAAGGATTCGAATTATTTGAAAAATTTACAAGATCCATGGGTATATCATGGGTAGAAAAAGCAAAAAGGTCATATGATATGTACATGCAAGATACCCCTCCAGAAACAAATATTGTGAAATACACATTCACGCAAGATTCTACATTCACTGTCGTACAGAAACTTCAAGAATTTCTTCAAATGGAAGGTAATTATGTTTATCGTATTACTGAACAATTCTTACGATCGAAAAATAAATTCTTACGAATTAAAAACTCGATCCAGAACCAGATCCAGAACCAACAGCAACAGCAGTACCACGAACAAGACGAGGACGAAGGAACTTGTACTTGGTCTGAAGAGTTACAAGCTTCATCGTTTCAAGATTCGGTTCAGGACGATACTTCTTCAGAATCATGATATAAAATGCTTCTAAATCCATCCATTCACCATTCGTCATCTGGAATGCGACGTATCTGTCCTCATTTAAACCATTCGCATTGTCAGATACAGCCTTGGTATACCACTGTCGGTAGGTTTGTTCATTACCATTTTGCATACGAACCTTCGCAATGCATGTTAAATCATAATGCTCCCAATAACAATTCACACGCTGGAATTTCTCCATAGGTTGCTGTTCTAATGATTCGTCATCAGCTTTGCGTTTACGTGATTCAACGTCGGGATCATTGTTGAGTTCAGTAAGATTTTCGAGAGTTTCGAGTCTCTTACTGGTGGTGTGCTGGGGCTCCTCCACCTGCGTTTTTTCAGCATCGGATTCACCTTCACCTTCACCTTCTTCACCTTCACCTTCAGCGTCGGATTCAGCTTCACCTTCGGATTCAGCGTCACCTTCACCTTCACCTTCACCTTCGGATTCAGCATCAGAATCATCATCCACCTGCGTCTGAGCTTGAGTGCACTCATGATCCTCGAATTCGACGTCATTGGCGGGTTCGGCGGCGGTGTCATTTGCGTGTTCGGGTTCGGGTTCGGGTTCAGAAGAAGTCTTCTTCTTGGGTTTGTACACGCGAGGAGTGAAATTTTTCACATTAGGGAATGTGATTTCATCAAGGTTCATAGACATATCTTTCAGAGTGTCAAAAATAGTTTCACTGGAAGTGATGTAACCAGGAACAGTAGAAGCATGACGTGATTCGAATGCATTGTGATATCCATCAAGAGCAGCAATAATCTTTAACCAAAGAGGTTTGATTTCAATACTCTTGATGAAAATATTGTTCATCTGCTGACGATCACCACATAAAAAAGTGTGGAATTTTCCAATACTTTCAAAACAACGATTGAAGTCAAGAAAAGCAATCAGATGCTTACAATAGAGATCACGTTCGTGATCTTCAAGTTTCTTGAAGTCATTCACAGTCATCTTCAGAGATACTGATGGATTTTCAATCTCTTCCACCGAATTGAAAAAATCACGTCCTTCATCATCATTACCACTACCACTACCACTACCACTACTGTTACTACCATTCTTAGCAATTTTAGCTCTACCTTTACCTTTACCAAAAGGCATAGAACGTTTAATAGAAGAAAAAGAAGAAGAACTTGAAGAATTTGTCATTTCTTCATTGGTAACATGCGAATCCATACGTAAATGGAATACCTCTTGAAGGTATTTGATCTGTTCTTCAGTAAATGGTGACATTTATGTTAATATCAATGAATTATAATTAATATTTTTTAATTTTTTTTGTCAAAAAACAAATGTTCAAGATTTTTTCAAAATCGAATGTTCAAGATTTTTCAAAAAAAATTTTTGAACATTTCGTGTCCGTTAGAAATACGTTCATTTTTTTATGAATTTCTTAAAAAAAATAAATCATTATTGTATTATTACATTTTATTTTAAAATAAAAAAGAAATGGATCTTCATTACGACACTTTCGAACAAATCGAACAAGTTCCCAATTATTGGGCTGATCTTATTGCACCTTATTTAGCAAATAAATCATTTATAGCTGCTAAACAAGCAATTTATCCAAGTGTACGTGATATCCCTCAAGAAGTTCTTGAATTTGAAACTACATTACCTACTGTAATCGTACAAGACGTTCAATCCAATGAATATTCACGTATTTATTTATGGTATGGTACAAAGAATCATGCAAAATCTGCAAATGTTTTAGGTAAAAATTCAGGTAAATATGCATTCATACAAACAAAAATTCCACATGATTCAGAATATTACGATCGTTATGAAATTATGAAAGAAACCGATCCACGTTATAATGGCACGTTCGCACATCAACGTGTGAATCGTATGTTAGCAACATCTGACGAAGACGTAATTCAGGAAACTGATTCATCAATTATTGATGTAATCCAGAAAGGTATTTTCGAATTCGTTCGTATTCTTTTACACGAAATTGAAACAAAACGTACACGTTTGTGTGCTGTGTATACATCATCACGTATTATGAAACGTGGTGCAACGACTATTTTCCGCGACCTTGATGTACTTTTAGGTCATCACGATCTCATTCGTGGTTTAGCTGAAGAATTAAGTTCAGGTTCTGAATCTGAATCTGAATCCGAAACTTCTATTGTATCGGATACTTCTATTGAAAGTATTGAACATGAAGCCGAATACATCGGCGGGGCTGGTGCAGGTGCAGGTGCGGGTGCAGGAGCAGGTAATTTGACAAAATTAACTGAAAAAAATATAATTGAAGACATTATTCGTAATATGAGAAAAACAAATAATGCAGACAAAGAAGAAGAAGAAGAATCCGCTGATGATGAATATGAAACTATCGATTCGAATGATGAATCCACAAACGAATCGTATGACTCTATTGAAGGTAAAATTGATGATGCTATTATGATCCATAACGAACTTGTACATTTAATTTCTTCGAGTTCTGATCCATGGAAAGAAAACCCACGTATTCTTCAATTAATTGATCAAATGGTGAACATCGGACATATTGATTATTTAGATGACCCTGATGATTCTGATGAATCTGATGACCCTGATGATTCTGATGCTGATGCAGCATCTGAAAAATCAATTGCCGAATCAGCAGATAAAGTAGAAGAAGAATTACCCGATGATTTCGTTACTGCAACTGAACTTGATTGAAAAAGATTTTTGTTTCTTTGTGAGTATACATTAAAATTGTTTCTTCGTGAATATACATGAAAATTTTCGTTCGAAATGTCACAATAATTATCAAAATCTGCTTGTTCTTCGAGATAAACGTGTAAAATAACATTCAAATCTTTATATAAAAAACGCAACCATACGTAGTCACGAACATTTCTTGCAAGATAAACGCATTTATCCAAAGGTTTTTTAGAACAAGACACGTGAAAATTCCATTGTTCGAATGGATTCAAACAATATTCAGAACAATTCAAAACAATGGGAGCGTACCCGAAGTCGTGTACAATACGTTCGGTAATAATTTCTGCGATTTGAAATTCTGCGGGACATTTCTCTTTCAATAGTAGAATATGAAACATTTATATTTTTTTAATTCATTTGAAGACAATTTGTGTGTGTTTTCAAACGACTTTTTTTATTTGTTCGGTGTTTGGTTGTTTTTCTTTTTTTTAGAAATCGACTGTTTGTTGTTTTTGTTATTTTGGTTATCATTCTTTTTTTTATTTATTTTTTTATGTTTAAGAGGCGTAGCGGAGACCGGCCATACCACTGTTCACGGTCATGACGTTGTAACCGAAAGCGAACAGCTGGATCTGAGCGTACTGAGGAAGACCCATAGCAGTGCGCTGAGCAGAGGTCCACTGAGTAAGATTGTAGATAAGGAACACCTGGTCAAGACGAGACATGTTACAGGTTCCGGAAGGCTGCCACTCGATGGGCTTCAGACCGAAAGAATAGATGTAAATGTTCTTGTTAGGGATCTTGTCAAGATGCTGGTAAGGCTGCACCAGACGGAAGTAAGTCTGGGGACGGACGGACATACGGTCGGTACCGTTAAGAGTAAGCTTAGCATCCTGAAGGAGATCCAGAGCCATCTCGGGATCGGGGGTACCGGGAGCAGCAGTGGAGTAGTTGAACCAATCGTTGTAAGAAGTACCAACAGAAGCAGCGTTATCCTGACGCTGAAGAACCCACACAAGCATCTTCACGGGGTGATTGAAGGCCATGCGGAGCTTCTGAGCGGAGGTGTTAGTATCAACAGACTCAGAACCAGCGAACTGAACCTGCTCAATGAGGTAAGAATGCTGACGGTTCACGAACAGCTCACGCTCGGGCTGGTCAAGGTAGATGTAATCCACGAAGAACTGACAGTTGACAATAGAAGGAGTGTTAACGAAAGAAGTCACGTTAGTCTCAAGACGCTCACCAGCATCATTAAGAGCAACGATCAGCTCAGAAGCGGAACGAAGCTCAACAACCAGACGAACCTCGTGGAAACCAAGAGCAAGAAGGGGAATAGCAAGACCAGAGTTACGGCAGAACCAGAACTGAAGGGGAATGTACAGAATCTTGGAGCTGTTACCGTTACCCAGAAGAGCAAGATCGGAACCATACTTACCAACCATCTGACCGTAACCATCAATCTTCTCGGTAGTGTTAGTAAGCTCGTCCCACAGATCCATCCAAAGACCATAGTGACGATCGAACACCTGACCACCAATCTCGATCTCACAATAACGGATCAGAGCGTGACCAAGAGCGTTAGTCCAGCAAATATTGATGTTCGCAGCGGGAGTACCGAAGGTAGCCGCCATCTGAGCCTCAGTACCAAAAGGAGTAGAACCATCCTCAGCAACAAGGCGAGGAAGCTGAACCTGAAGGTAAGTCTTGTACATCAGATCACCAGTACGGGAAATAGTAGTAGTAGTCTTCTTACCGAAATCAGCAGTACCGTTCATGGACTGCTCGATGGACTCCATCGCGAACGCAGAGTGACGTTCGTATCCGGCTTTGAAGAAAGTAGTGTCGGGCTGAGATGTCAGCACCGAATCTTGAGGGCCAAAGGCCACGAGTTGAATCATACCACCGCCTGCCATTTTTGATTTTTGAGTTTAGAATAAGATTTCTTTTACTTAATATCAACACAAAATTTTTTTCAAAATTTCAAACGACACTTTTTTTTCAAAAAAAAAATTTTTTTATATTTTTTTTAAAAATTGTTGCATTTATTTTAAAGAAAAGAATACATACACAATGTTGAATTTACATATTCCACCACGTACATATCCAGAGAGAATTTTAAAATCTCTGGAACAAAAATATAATGAGTCCGCAAAAATACAGGACACGATTTTACGTACTGAACAACTTACAACAATTGATCTTGCATCGTCTTTTATTCGAAGTGATGAATATTCGTATGAAACGTTTGCACAAAGAATTACAATCCAAAAGGATGGAACTGTTGAAATTTTCACAAACTGCACAGTTTCGAATTTACGTGTTTTCTTTGATTAATTTACAAAAAATACAAAAAAAAATTTTTATATCACATTCACAACAATAAATTCATTATATTTTTTTACAAGGGTTTCGTCAGTATTATTTGTTAACATCCATTCTTCAAAAAATTTACGCCCTTCACGTACTAAATCAACAGGCGCATCAGTACGAGTTTTTTGATTCAAAAGATAATCTGGACCGTACTCATATACTAATTTTTTCCATTGATCGAAATATTCAATTAATTCCGTACGTTGTCCGTGGTAATGAAATAATTTATCAAAACGTCCTTTACCACGAATAATATTATAAAATGGACGTGTTTCTGCAATTGCTTTTTGTATTACAAGTATTTCATTATACGCTACCCATTTTCCACGTATGTAATAACAATCTTCAATAGAATCACGTTCTTTTATTAAAAAATTTGCACGAATTTCTGCACGTTTCGTATCAAAATTATTCCATTCTTGTTTGAGATATGTATCTACTTCAGGATCACTCGATCCACGATACACTTTAGAATGAATTGATTGGAAAAAACGCCATAAATGATTATTTGAATCAGCACGTTTGATATCAAAAGGTGGTAAACGTATACCTAAAACGATTGTAATATAATCATACACTTGACGTATTTGACATTCATCTAACCACGAAATTTTACGTGTCTCACGTCCTTCTAAGTCACCATGTAATAATAGTAACCAACGAAAATACGTATTTTCGGAATCACACATTCGAAGACAATCATTTAAACGTCGGATAATATATATTTTATGACGAAGAGAAATATATTCTGCTGTTACCAGAAAATCTTCCTCATTGTCATTCAATAAATGAATTGTAAATACATCCATACACAATGGTTCGTAATAATAATTCATTTTTTTATTTAGTTCGTCAATTCACTTTAACAAAATTTTGAAATTCAGATTCTACAAAAAATCGCCGAAAAATTCGAACGTATGAATCATTCTCTAAATTACGTATACTACGTGTACGTTTTGGATTGAACAAAAGAATTACACGTCCTTGTAAATCTCTTTTCGTACATTTAAAAGGTTGATAATCCAAAAGTATTTTCATAATTTCTTGTGAATTACATTCGATTAATTCGGATAATGACGAACGAAGAATACATTGATATAATTTATGAACAGCGAACATTTCTAATTGATTTTTGACAAAAAAGTCAAGAATATACAGTACAACTTCCATCGATTCTTCAAATGATTTTTGTTTTTCCATAAAATAAATTAAAAGTGGATAACAAAGTGTACGTAAAAATACTTCTGTGAATACATAATTCGAATCACGTACACGTCGAATTAATTTAAAATATTCACGTTCGTAATCACTTCCTATTTTTAGAAAATTATACATTTCTTGTAACATTTCCGTAAAATACGGTTTTGTTTCCCAATCTTTTACAACCATTTTGAAAATAATGTAAACTTAAAAAAAATACCCCATATTAAAAAAAAGAAAAATGAAATTGCTTTTTATTACACACAAAAAAACAAAAACGAATACATCGGGGGTCGTTAAGATTTCAAAAGACATTGCTGTCGTAGAACCACCGAGAATTTACGGAATGATCTCATTCCGTAAATTTCTGAAGGGATATAAAAAACCCGGTATTATTGCATACAAGAAATACAAAAAGGCGTATAATTCCAGAATGTTTTTACGGTTCGGGGGGGACGGGGGCCTAAAACTATCCGGGAAGTTGTACAACTACAACGAACAACAATATTTAGTTGATAAGGCTACATATTTATTACAAAGTGATTGTAACGATCCATACACCTGTCAAAGATTATTAGAAGATTTACAACATGCGAAATTCAAATGTGATGATTTATTTCGTTCAGCAAATAGAAAGAATCTAGGTGAAAAAGGTAATATCATCCTCGGAGACAACTTATGTGCAGATTTAAGAGAAAAATACGACGAAATTGACGGAAAGATTAGAGAAATGAATCCACAATCACAATCACGATTTGGGGTTGATGTGAATGTTGTTGACAAGGAAGAAACTGTGAAACAAATAAAACTTCTGCAAGACAAACTTACGGATCTTTATGAAACATTTTATACAACTATTCTTCACACTGCAGAAGAAGAACGTAAAAGAGCAGCTGTTTGGTACGAAATTATAGAAGTAGATAAAAAAATAAAAATATTAGCAAGGGCACTTATGGAAAAGTTCGGAAAGGAGTCACTTAATGAATTGAAATTTGGCGCATCTGATGATATTACACACGATCCCAGTATTTTACAAACTCTTTTAGATGAAGTACAACCATTGCGTGAAATACGAAATGAAATATATCTTCGTGGTAATGTTATTAGCAAAGAAGAAATAAACGCATTTATTAAAGATTATTGTGGAAAGATGGTGGAATTGAAAATAATGGACAAAATTTCGAATGCACAAGAATTGATGAAAAATAAGGCAAAGGTTAGAGAAGATAAACGAAGAGAAATTGAAAGTCGTACACCAATAGATCAACAAGAAGCGTTGGATAAAATATCTACGGAAGAAATGTACGCAGCATTTCACCAGACAGAAATTGATTCAATAGAGTTTGAGTTTAATTATTTTAACAACAAATATTGTCATCCTAGAAATGCAAATTATTAAAAAATTACTTTTTGCGTTAATTTATTTTACAAAAAAAGAAAGTACTAAATAATAAAAAATGACAACTGAATTGAATATACGCAAATGGGATCCGTCGTCACTAGAAAAGAAACGTTTAAATGGACATCCTCCGAAAATATTAATAGTTGGTAAAACAGGTACAGGTAAAACAACACTTGTACAAGATCTTCTTTTTTATATTCGTAAAATACATTCGGGTGTTGTAATATGTCCTACAGAACAATCATTAGTTGATTATCGTCTTATGTTTCCTGAAACACTTATTCATGAAGCATGGGATAAAAATTTAATTGCAGAATTTTTACGTATGCAGAAAAAAATTCGTAAAACAGATTCATCATTTCATCAACTTCTGATGTTAGACGATATTATGTACGATAAGAATGCAATCCTTAAAGATGAATCCACACGTTTTATTTTTATGAATGGAAGAAATAATAATATTACGATGATAATTACAATGCAATATTGTATGGATCTTACACCAGATTTACGTAATAATATTGATTTTATTATAGCATTACGTGACAATATTCATTCGAATCGTGAAAAATTATGGCGTAATTTTTTTGGTGTAATTCCAAATGCAGATATGTTTCATCAAGTATTTCAAAGTTGTACAACTGGATACAATTGTATCGTTCTTGATAATACGAGTCGTAGTCCAAATATCTCGGATTGTATTTTTTATTATTCTGCCGATGCAACACCTGAACCCGCACGTATTACACGTGTTGTAGGATTACAAAATGACGCGTATGATATTCAATTTGAAGATTCCCAACGGAGTGAATGTGTGAATAAATCATGGATCACGACCCCCCAAAATGACCGACGTCCATTTCAAGTTGGAGACGTGATTGATGTAAAATTTAAGCGTACGTGGTTAACATTACCAGCACATAAACGTCGTTGTTTTCATCGTGACCTCTGGAATTTCCATTCAGCACGTTTTAATCCAAATTATGACGAAGATCGTGCACCATCGGGAGCTGATGAATCAACGGGTGTAAGTAATTCAAGTCGACAGAGTACGAATAATAATTTTCAACAACAATTTAAAAGTTCTCGAAAAAATAAAAATAATAATATGAAAGTTAAAATGATTTAACAATTGTTATAAAAAAATAACAATCAATCATGAATTCAAGTGACATTATTTCAAGTTACAATTCTTTGGAACGGAATAAAAATGGTGTCGAACGTCTTCAAGATTCTTGGATTGGAAATGTACGAAGTATTAATAATTTTGTGAAATCATTACTTATAACAAATTTTGTAAAAACATCCGTTCCCGTACGTGTACTTGACGTGGCGTGTGGTAAAGGTGGTGATTTCTTTAAATTTAAACAAATACATAATGTAGTGAAATATACTGGAATTGACATTACACCCAAAAGTATTGAAGATTTTCACGAACGTGCAAAAAATTCTGATTTAGTACCCGAACTTTTTGTACAATCTGCAACCGAACCATGGTCACATCATTTTGACAATTCATTTACTGTTATGAATGTATCTTTTGCATTTCATTATTTTTGGGAAAATGAACATACGATTCGTACATTTTTTGAAAACGCTTCACGTGCATTACGTACGGGTGGACGTGTTTTGATTACAACACCCGATGCAGAAAAAGTACGTGCGGGACTCGGACGAAATGTGAATTCGAGACAAGAACACCGTGTGATTTCAAGTCAATTAAATTTGGTTGCACGAATTGTTTACAATCCTGAAATTACAACACGTGGATATCTTTTTCATTTGAAAGATTCAAAAGATTCATTTGCTGTCAAAGCAGTGGAATATTTTGTCAATCAAGAAGCATTGGAAATTTTGATGAATTATTATCATTTCAAAATGATTTTTCAAGAAAATTTGTACACGTTTTATCAAAAAAATACAAAACATCCGCTCATGCAACACATGAACGTGCCGTCCGAAGACGTTCTGGATTCTTCGGATATTTCAATTCTTGAATTGTATAATATCATGGTGCTTGAAAAACGTGTCACAGATAATTTTGGAAATTTTGTTAACATTGAACCTATGAACGTTTTCGAATCAGGTCCTGTTACTCCTCCAGGAACTCCTCCTGTTGACAATGACAACCCTTATGATTTCTAATGTAAAATTGTAAATAATTTTAACAACGTGTCTTGTTCACCTGCTTTTGCTAATGCATCGAACCATGTTTTTTGTTCTGGAAGTTTTGTAGGTGCTAAATATTTTGCGAACGTTTCCATAATTCCTGTAAGAATAATGAGTAAATACACAATCGGTCCAAGAAAAAATACAAAGAAAAATGACACCAATGTTGATAAAAAACTTGCGGAACCATCAAAACCTAAAAATTTACGTATTTCCGGATTATGATTCAATTGATACGAAACGTACAGTGCGTATAACATGATAAAATATGTAAAGAAAATGTACCATGGTGAAATCTCCCGACGTTGTTCGTATATAAATTCGGGGTCATCATCAACAACCTCAAACGGTGACTTCTTTTTTGCATTTATAAATTGTGTGACAGCGAATACACCAAAATTTACAGCGGTTGTAAACACGGGATGTCTTACAATATTCATTACAGCAGTGGCTGAAGACATTTTATTTTTTATATTATTTGAAATATAAAAAAATTATTCATTCCTTAAATAAAATTAAACATGTTAAATTCAAGAAGTGATATTCACATTAGTGCAAATGATGGCAAAGGAAATGTTTTTGTACGAGGACGTGCAAAAATTGATGACCTTAGTTCACCTGTTATTGATAGTTTAAGACAAGACGTACAAGAAATTAAAAACACATTACGTGGAACTTCAAATTCACAAGGACCTCCGTCCATTGTTCAACAAGTTAACAATGCACGACTCAATACTTTAGAAGAGAATCTACGTAATCTTGAAAATAAATTAAATGATTTTATTTCCAGAACAGATGAACGTCTTACGAATATTGAAAATTCATTTGTGGATGTAAACACGGAAACGTCAACTGCAAATGAATCGACAAGTGATTCTATTGTGTCTTCTTCTGATTCGACAACGTCAACTGAAACACCGAAAGTAATTGTTCTTAAACGTGTTGCTGGTACTGCTTCGAACAAAATTGTGAGATACGCATGGTAATTACTCAAGTGAATGACTAACTTGTACAATTCCAACCGAATGTTTTACAAGAGCGTATACACTCAATACATAAAAAATGTTATAAAGATCATATTTCTTCAAAAGAATTACAAAAAGTGCAAATATTCCAAATAGTAAATGAATAAGTGGAATGTATCCAATCGTTCGTGTTTCTTTAAATTTTCTTTGAGCACGTACGAAATGGTATACCATTGCAAAAACAAACGTTGCAATTAAACTTATAAGTGCAGAATCATTTGCTGTATTTTTACGTAATGCGACATAAAATAATAAAGGAGCAACAATTAAAATATGAAACAAATGTATCAACGTTTGTTCAAGTGCGATTTCATCGTTCGTCATTTTTGTACGATCCGTTTGTGCTTCTGAATATTGTGGTGGTTTTAATTTGTCTGTAATTCCATCTGTACTTTTACGTAATGCTAATGATTCGCATTGAAATTTATAATCATACCATGCCATTGCAATATAAGCAATTACAAATAAAATAAAACTTATAAACAAATTCGTTGACAAATTCCATTTCGGTGGAGTATAAAAAAACAAGAAAATGATAAGAATACTAAAAATTACACATTTTATATTAATTTCGAAAGGATAGTTTGGAAATATTCCGCCTGCCATGTTTTGTTTTTTGTTTAAACAAAAAATATATTTTTTCTCAACGTCCACGCCAAATTTTTATAACTGGACTATGATGAACACTCAACACTTGTTCTAAAAATTCATCAGGTACAGGTATAAATGCAGATGGATAACAATGAATATCATTCATTAAACTTTTATTTACACCTGACATTGACATACAATAACCAAAAATACGTTCAAATCCCATACGATCTGTACGTGTTTTAAATTGTTCAACAAATGATAAATCAAACAATCCGAACGTAGAATGACATTTTTGTAAGGTATCAAAATCTAAAATTGCACAACAGCCAAAACATCCTTTCCAATGATTTTGTTCAACCATATCTTCCCATTGTATTCCTTTTAATTTTTGTATTTTATGATATTCACAATAGGCTCCTAAAAAATGTGACGATTCGAACGTCCATAGAAATTGATTTGAAGTAAAATCGAATCTATTGGTTGTAATTGACATGGAATCATGTAATACAAACACACGATTTGCTAAATGTAAATGAAATGTAAAATACCAAGGTAAAATTTCACCTGCACCATGTAAATTCGGATGTGTTTCTATAATTTGTGCATTTGTGAAATCCGAAAAATCACGTAATATAGAGTTATCATCGATAATAAAAATTGGATGTTTTGGATAATTTTGAACAATACTTTGATAACAACGTACACCTAATAAATGATCATTTTGATTACGTGCGTGACGTAAAATTACAAAAGCTTCGTGATTCATTACGAAAAATAATAGTTCTTTACTTTTTTTTGTAATCAATATTTTTTTCGAAACACAACGATTTCAATCGAATGGAATTTTATTATCAGAAATATTGTGAACTCATTTATCATTTTTCAGAAAAGTTTGTAAACGATATTCCAGAAGTACAATATTATTGTATTCACGGAAAATTTAATCAAGTATATGAAAATCTCCTTATAGATTTATTACGTGATTTCTTTGTATCATTTGAAGATTTCGGGTATTCGTTGACAGAAATCGTACGATTTTTTACGAAAGCGTCCGAAGCTTTTTTACATTGTGTAAAACCAAGAGCTCATTTTACAGAACTTTATTGTAATTATATGAATTCTTTGTTTCAATCATTCTTTTCATTACATTTATAATGTCAATAAAAACGTGTCACATTTGTTTAATTGAAAATGCTGAAAATTCTTTCGAATGTGTAAATAATCATACGTACTGTCGTGAATGTTTTTTACGTTGGGCGAATCAATCTTATTTACAAAAAAAGGAATTTCTATGTCCTGTTTGTAGACAAGAATTTTACGTCAGTGTACATGATTTCTTTTTGCATGAAATTGTAAAAAGTGTTTCGTGTTGTGTACAATTTGTATGTATTTTTTCTGTAATTATTTTTTTGTTGTAAAAAATTTATTTTCGAAAAAAAAAATCGCGAGTTGATATTTTAATAATGCTTTACGACGAGATCCTTTATATTTTTTTACAAACGTTTCGAGGGGAATCATTTTTTTACGCCGTCCGAATGCAGCTGTTTCAAGTTCATGAATTTTGTCAACAGGACCGTTATTTGTAACATGCACAAGTGTTGTTCTCCTATGAAGAATAGTGTCATCTGAAGATGGTGGTGTTTTTGTCAAAGGAATATTTTCCCATCGAACAATATTCGTATTTTCTGACGAATGCCATTGTGACGGTCCTTTCATAATTATTTTGAGCAATGACGCAGGTATAAAACGTTCTTGACTTGCACGAATAAATTGATTATAAAAATGAATTCTACTTTCGGCTCGAGCAGCTTCATCTTCGGTTAACATATTTAAAGTTTTCTTCACCGCGTCAATATCATTTCGTTCAAGTTTGTCGAATATCGGATTACTCTCGTTTTCACTACGTTTTGGTAAAAATATTTTTGTTTTTTCATTTGTACCAGATCCGTAAGTCTTTGCCGCATTCAATGCATGCTCCGCACTTTTACTTGACGTAGTTTCTAATTTTACAAAAATAAATTCGTATAAACCTTTAACTTGTGTTGAATTGATTGTGTCTGTCATATTATTTGTGTCACGTGTAATTTCAACAGCACCGCTACTGTTTACATTTATTACCGTTCCTGTATGTTTATTAATATTACGACCAGTGCCAATTTCATAATAAACACGGTCACCTTGTCGAAAAGGATTTCTCGAACGAACTTCTGGTGTATAAGTATTTTTATCAATTATAAATACAGGGTAAAAATTCATTGTTTTTTTCTGAAAATTTTCTTCATAACGTCTGAACTCATTTAAGGATGTTTTGTAGATTAGCTCACATTTCAAATTTAGTGATTCGTTGTTTAATTCGAATTCTATCATACGTTCGCCTATTAATTGTTTGTTTTTATTATAAATGTCAATCGAATGTCGTATTGCTTCGAAGTTCGTACGTGTTCCTGCATAATAGTTTGAGGAGTTGTTTAGACTTCGCCCTCGATTGTTAAAATATCTCATTTTAAATGTACTATGAGTAACTGCTCCTACATTACGAAGGTTTGATTCGATATTTCTACAGTCTCCGAGTTTTTTCAATATTTGACAACCAGGATCTTCAATCATAAATGATCCACTCAAAAAACATCCACCTGTTTCACTTAAATACGCGAAAATGTTACTAAAAAATTCATTTGCAACTTGCGTTTCATTACATCTTAAATTAAAACTGGCAGCTGCTGGTGTATCAGCAATCGAAAATAAAGGAGGTGCGGATTTCGTAGTGTCTTCTTCAGATGTTGTTCTTGAACGTCCTGTTAAAAAAGAAAACATGATTATTTATTATACTTGAAAGAAAAATTTGGGTAATCATTTATTTATTGTACATTTGAAAACGAATTTTCATGGATTGAATACGATCATTAAAACTTGACGTAGCTCCTGTTTTTGACATTTCGTTATAGATTCGTCCACCAGTCTGGGGATCTGAAAACACAGTTGTATTTCTAGGATCAAGTGTAAAATATGAATTATCTGGTAAAATAACACTCTCACCTTGAAAATTTGGTTGTGAAAAAATTTTAATTGTAAATTTTCCAAGCATGCTTATATTCGAAACTTTACGTATCGAAGAAATACCGTATTTTTTCCACGCTCCAGAGTCTGCGTAATCTCCTTGACCTAATTGTATTGCTTTACCTGAAAATTTTGAATCTGAAAACACTTCCACCGTACGTAATCCATTCGGATCTACTGACACTTGTTGTTCAAATGGAATCATAGGTTGTAATTCAGATTTATTAGGTTGTATTACGGATGCAATTGGGTCATTTGTTGTTGTCGATGTGTAATTTTTGTAAATTAAGTACACAACGACCAAGACAATAATAAGAATTATTAATGACATTTTTTATTTACAAAATACATATTTATTTTTTTATAAAATATGAATAAATTGACAATTCTTTACGTAATGCAGAGTATACAATGTAATCAAGAACATCTTTCGGATGCCAATATAAACCTAATTTTACATCAATCTCACCCAATGAATCTTGATAAAAATGAAAGTCTTCACATCTTCGGATATCAATATTTTGTGGATTGTACATTTTGTACGTTGGTACTTCTACAGCCGTATGGTATCCTTTTGTTTCTAATCCACGATGTAATGCAGTTTTTAAAGTTTTTACCATTAATTCACAATCTTGTCTATTCTGTTCTTCTGTTGACGCAAAATAACGATAATACAACTCACGTAAAAAAAACATTTTCATTTCTTTGAAATAATGAATAAAAAAATAATTAAAACAATAAAAATTGATTCACAAAAATGAATTTCCAAGCAATCAGCTGGGAAACGCAAGACACAAAATGTGAAGTGCGTGAATTTCTTGGAAATTTATGGACACCACAACGTCAAGACGTGTCCCTTGCAATCATGAAGCCCTTACCTAACGCCCAAGGACGTGATCTCTATAGAACAATAGACGTCCTCAGCGTTTATGTTTGTGGTAGAACATTAGAAGGTGAACTTGTACACTGTGAACTACGTGGATTTCGTCCGTATTTTTATGTTCATATTCAAAACGTTCCTGAAATTTCTTTGGACAATTGTATCGAAGAATTTACCAACGATTTCCGTTTTCGTTACTGCGAAATACGTAAAGTCACAAAAATTCCTTTTGTTGGATTTCATGAACACACAGAACATTTTTTACGTGTCGAATGTCCTTCTTCGAGAATTTATTACCAAGCAAAAATGTATTTTCGTAATGCAAACGTCCCCCATTTATTGACCTATGAATCCGTATGTGATCCATTAATTCAATTTTGGATTGCGTGTAAAATTCATCCAATGACATGGATGTCAACGTCAGGAGATAAAATGTGGCTAACGGATTCTGAATTACAATTTCAAAGTGATAATCCACAACCGAGTTCATTTAAATGTGTACATTACGATCTTGAGTGTTTTTCGAGTGTTGCATGGAACACTGGAAAAAATCAAATGCCCAGTCCTGAATTGAACGACGACGTGATTATCGGAATCGGTGCTGTCGTTACCATGACGAATTCGCCAGACATTTTAGAAAAAGTGTATATCGGAATCGGTCCCATCAATATCGAAGAAATCACGAACTCCGATTCGACCGCGAATGTAATCGTGTGTGCTGACGAACAAGAAATGTTGTCACAATTTTGTCGTTGGATGTCACGTGTGGATCCCGATATTGTCAATGCGTTCAACAATTTTGGTTTCGATGATCGTTATCTTTTCAAACGTTTGGAGAAGTACGAAATGTTAGAAAATTTCCCAACACGACTCCCAGGACGTGACATCACGTTACGTCAGAAACATTTTGCATCGAACGCGATTCAATTCGATGGAGATTATATTCATCATCCTCTTCGTATTTATTTCGATCTTTTGTTGTTCGCACGACGTGAATTCAAAACCGAAATGAAAAAATTTACACTCGAAAATGTTTCGCAAGTACTCATGGGAAAAGGAAAGCACGACGTCTCTGCTCATGAAATTTTTCAAGCTTGGTCAACAAAAGATGTCACGATGCTCACGAAAGTTGCAGCATACTGTATTCAAGATTGTTGTTTGGTTGCAGAAATTATGGCATACAAACAAGTATACTCCACAATTTTTTCACGTGCGGAATTATTTTTATGTGATCCACGTGATCTCCTCATTAAAGGACAACAACAGATTGTATTCAATTTGATTTATAATCAAGTACGGACACACACGAATTTCACAATTCCCGACAGTGCCGATGATGCAATCGATGATTTCCTTGACGAACCTGGTTCGGATTCAGATTCAGATGACGACGAATACGAACGTGTCAAACAAAAGTTCAAAGGTGCCACCGTTCTCGAACCAAAAGCAGGCGCGTACATGTGCCCCATTTCTGGTCTCGATTTTGCTAGTCTATACCCCAGTATTATGGTCGCATACAATCTCTGTCATTCTACAAAATTACTCACACCCGAGTCAGGAGAATCGGTTGCACCCGAAAATAAATACACAACACCCTTGTCAGGAGGACGTGAAACGACGTTCGTTCAGAAAGATCACCGACGTGGTGTCCTTCCACAGATTTTGTTGAATTTATGGGGAATGAGAAAAAAATTGAAAAAAGATATGGCGAAAGCAAAAGACGCCGGACAGAAGAACATGGTCGCAATTTTTAATGCAAAACAATTGGCTGTCAAAGTTGCTATGAATTCAATTTATGGTTTCTGTGGTGCTGATAATGGTAAATTACCTATGAAAGATATCGCAGAAACTGTAACGGCAAACGGACGTATGCTTATCGATCGTTCGAAGAATTACGTAGAATCTTGGTACCCATGTGAGGTAGTGTACGGTGACAGTGTAACAGGAGATACACCGTTATTACTTCGTAATGCAGATACGGGTGAAATTTGTATTCAATGTATACAAGATCTTTCTGACAACTTCGTTGAATACCCAAATTTCAGACCGCATGATACATCCGGTCATTCGAAAGAACAAGCAAATATTCGAAATATGCAAGTATGGTCTGCTCACGGTTGGGCAGATATTGTACGTGTCATTCGACATAAAACAACGAAACGTATGTTCCGTGTATGTACACCAACGGGTTGTGTGGATGTCACTGAAGATCATTCGTTACTCGATCCGAATTTGAATAAATTAAAACCAACAGACGTCACAACAGGGACGTTGTTGAAACATTCGTTTCCTACTTTCAGAAATGTAGACGTTTTTGATCATGACGATGACTGCAAAAGGGCAGCACATATGACAGGACGTTTGGTACAATATGCAGGATTTAGTCTTGACCAAGCAGAGGGTACTATGATTTTAAATGCACCACGTTACGCTCAAGAAGAGTTTTTAAAAGCTGCTGGTGTGTGTTTGGAATCCCCCGAGGTGTACACAAAAAATAAACAAAATGCACATTTTTTCTATACGCTTTTCAATATGATGGGATTCTCGAACGTAAGTGTCAACAATTACAAGGTTTTTGTTTCTGAATCGTTTGTACACAATTCAGATGCTGTGACTTCAATTGAAGAAATCGCAAGCACTACTGACGACTACGTTTACGATATCGAGACATCTGATGGGACATTTCAAGCAGGAATTGGTCAAATGATTGTCAAAAATACTGACAGTATTTACGTGCGCTTTTCTCTCGAAGAACTACCTGCGAATCTTCAGAATCCGACGAACCCTGACGACATTCGTGAAATGATGCGTTGGGTATTCGCGCGTAGTCAAGAAGCTGCAGATCGTATTACTGCGAATTATATTCATCCGATTGAACTCGAATTCGAAAAAGTAATGTTCCCATTCATTCTTTTCAAGAAGAAGAGGTACACATACGTCGAGTATGAAAAGTTTGATGAAGTCATTACTGAAGATCATATTAATATGAAAGGAATTGCACCCACACGACGTGATTACGCACCGTTCGTGAAACGTGTGTGTTGTCATATGTTGAACATGATTCTACTCGATCGGAATATTAACGGGGCGTTCGAATACATCGAATACGAAATGATGCGTTTGTTACGCAACGATTATGACGTGTCGGAGTTAGTTGTTTCGAGAAGTATTTCAAAGCGTCCGGAAAATTATGCAAATCAAAATACCCCACACGTAGCGCTTGCATTGAAGATTGAAGAACGTTCAGGTGTTGCGACACGTTTGGGAGAACGTATTCAGTTTGTGTTCAAAAAGGGACGTGGTGAACAACGTGATCTCGTGGAAGAACCACATTTAGTACAACAAAATGAAGTTGATGGTGCGTATTATTATTTCCATCAAATTCATCATACTCTTGAAGAAATTCTTGGTACAATTGACCAAAGACGTTGGCTGGCGCTTGACATGAAACTGTCGAATCGTGCACGTGGTCTCGTAGAAATTTCGCAATTTTTCGGTGCATCGAATGTTGAAATACGAATTCCACAGGTTCAGAAGAGAACGAAAAAAGAAACAAATGTTTCTGGCGGTATGAAAAAAATCGAAAGTTTTTTCGGTGTCATGAAAAAATAATTTTTTGTTTTGTTTCGTCATTTAATTAAAGTCATAAGTTATTCTATCTAAATCACATCCATCCCATAGTACTAATTTTGTACCATTTCCTGGATTCGAAGAACCTCCACTTGGATGTACACATTTACCTGACAAAACATGCTTCAGCGCTCCATTAGATAGACGTTCAAATTTGATTTTATCTTCATCACACGAACTCCAAAATACTAGTGCTGTACCGTTTACAATTTTGGCGGGATCTGTACTTCCTCCGTTATGGTGCACACATTTTCCGCTTGGTTTGTGTTTCAAAGATCCACTTGCTGTGAGTTCAAATTTATTTTTTTCTTCATCACATCCGCTCCATAGTACTAAATTTGTACCATTTGATGGATTATTCGAACCACCATTTGGATGTACACATTTACCACCGCTTCTGTGTTTTATTGAAAAGTACGTCACTACAGGTGCGGGTGCGGGGGTTGCAGGTGCGGGGGTTGTTGATGGAAGAGTAGTATTAGTGGCACTCGGGTCACTTGTGTTACTGCTTGGTGTTGCAGGTGCGGGGGTTGTTGATGGAAGAGTAGTATCACTGGCACTAGGATCACTAGCGGCATTACTAGGAGTAGATGTACTATTATCGTCAGTACTTGTACTTGGGGGTGTAGTAGTACTAGAAGAGCCCGAAGAAGAATTATTCTTGGAATAATACATATATCCTCCTACTAAGACGCATATAACAACAATAAGAAGACCGATCTTTTCTTCTTTCGTCAACATTTTTATTGTTTATTTATTTTATTGTCCAATGTTTTTTTTTGGTATTCTTTTGTATTAAAACGATTTTTCGAACTTGATAAAAAATGTCTGAACCGAAAAGTTTTCACCACCGGAGTGTCGGAATTACGTCCATGTTTTGTTGTTCGCCTGCAATTACATTAGCTTGTATGTATCCCATGTTAAACATGAGTCTAATTTATTCTATGATTGGATTAGGTACAATTGGCAGTGCAGGAATGTGCTACGCATCGGATTATAAAGTGTCCGTATGTTTCAATCCGTGTTTCTGGTTAAATATTTGTCATGAAAAAAAGTAATATGTTTTTTGTGTGCAATAAAAATAAATTTTTTATTACGAAGGCTGAATTAATATAAAATGGAAGAAATGTACGAAGATGTTGTAAAAATTGTACAAACTGTCAAAAATATGAATAATGAATCTTACATTTCCGAAGAATCACGATATATAAAAATACGCAGTGAGTCGTGTAGACAAATTATACAACCGGTGTTAGATATTTTGTTTAAAGAGACGAATGATTTTGCATGGGCACAACAAGAGTCGTATAATATTGCGATTTCACTATCATTCATATTGAATGAATATTTTACTGACGAAATGGAAATGATTGAAAAATCGTACGAACAATTGCAATTTGATATTGACGGTGTACTTGAGGATTTCAGATTCACTTTAAAAAAGTAATATGTTTTTTGTATGTTTGTGGATATTTTTTGTTAGAATTGTTTAAGAAAATAAATGAATATATTCAAAGTATTTTTTTTCATACTTTTTGTAATTGTCAAATCTCAAGAAAGTAAAACATTTTTACGTACAAAAAATGGAATTGTTCCTATAGTCCCATGTCCTATTGGATCTTATCGAATTATACAAAACTCAAAATTTAATAATAGAATCGATGGATGTATTCCATGTCCACGTGGTAGATATGGATCAACAATTGGTCTTACTTCAGCATTGTGTTCAGGACCTTGTCCAAAAGGTAGATACGGTGAATTTAAAGGAGCATCTCATCCTAATGATTGTGGATTATGCCCATTCGATTCGTACGGGCCGAGAGAAGGTGAAACAAACCCATCGTGTATAAAATGTCCGTTAGGAACTTATAATCCAAATACAGGTTCAAGTTTATTTTCAAATTGTATAAAATGTCCACCAAATTATTTTGGAAATCAATGTTCGAATCAATTAAACTTTCAAGAAATTATTGACTCGTTAGATCAAGATCGAGAAGAAAAAAACTACCAAACGACTTCACAAATTATTAAAAATAATATTAATATTAATATTAATAATATTAACAAAAGAAGATCTGGTGGTTGTGGTGGTTTAAATAATGTATGTAAAACACAACATATTGTTTCTTTTATGTGAAAAAAAGTAATACGTTTTTTTGTATATTTTTGTAAATATTTTTTTTTAAGAAAACAAAAATAATGAATTTCTCTTTTGTATTATTTTCAATCTTTGTATTATTTTCGAATGGATTCGATTTATCAAACGAACCAAAAAAAAACCCAGACGACTCCGTCAATTTCGGAATACTGTACGACTGTGAAGAAATAAACAGAACACGTGTGGAAAATGCTTTGAAAAAAATTGAAGTTTTGAAAAATAATAATCTTAACATATTTTTTAATAAATATTTTGAACAAATCGATGTTCTAACAAAGGGGTACTTAACGCAAAATACTCAATACGTAGTATTCGGCTACCCTCATATGGGAGGATTGTACCAGACGAGTATCCAGAATATCCGAATTCAACAAGAAGAATATGATAAGCATATGCAATTCTTTTATTCTCTTTCCAGTGATTTAAGTGTTTTGTATAAAAATGAGTCGATGTTATTATACAATTCAAGGAATGAAGATTTTACCAAAAAGCTTATAAAATTAAATATACCCCCTCCGGAAGTTGGCCGGTCGGGATTCGAATCGGGAGGTATCACGTTGTTTGAAACTTTAATCATATTCGAAAGTAAGAATCTTGATTTTAAAGAACTTGTCAATAAAAAATTCAAAAATGCGAAAAATATTATGTTTGAACATTATTATGTCCTAATTATATTTTAAAAAAAGTAATACGTTTTTTGTAAATATTTTTTTGTAAATATTTTTTTTGTTGGAATCGTTCGAGAATGAAAGAATGTTCGATATGTTTCGAAGATGAAGAACAACAACAAAATACACAATGGGAAACACCATGTACGAACAATCACGTATATTGTCGTCCGTGTATAATAAAATGGATGAAACAATGTAAAGAACGTCGGCGGAAATTCGATTGTCCAGTTTGTAAACAAGAATTGGATGACACGTTATATCTCGATTCTGCATTAGAACAAGACGTAGGAAAACATGGGATTGGGAAATTTTTATCTCATATTTTTTTTGGTTATCTTGTACCGCTCGGAATGTTAATGTTATTAGTATACGTTATTAATACTGTGAAAAATAAAGTTTCGTGTGTATTCGCATCGTTTTTTATTTTATTTTTTTTCTTTCTGTATGTAAAAACGTACAATTTCGTACCTGAAATTAGTGTACATCCGTAATTTTTTGTGTTTCAATGAATTAAAAAATAGAATGAATAAATTAATTTTTTTAATTTTAATACAAACAACATGCGCGTTTTTAATGGGCGGATGGCACGACGTCAATTTAACAGACGCACGTGTACTTTCAGCGACAAATTTTGTTATTACACAAACATTTGGTGAAACAAAAGAATGGACACTTGTCGAAGCGAAACAACAAATTGTAAATGGAATGAATTTAGATATTTCTGTACAAATCGATTGCGAACTTCATAAATTCCGTATCCATACTGGACATGAATACATGGGGAATTTTTGTTAAAAAAGTCACACGCAATTTTTTCATTTTCTTGCTTTTTGTATTTTTTTTAAATAATTGTTAAAAATAAAAATGTCAATCACCATCGATTCGCTCCAACCCATTGTTGCGAAACATAAACAATGGCTCGAAGATCATTCTGACTTTGACGAAGTTCGTCGAATTCTTATTTCAACATCGGACGAAATTATAAAAACGATTGTACAATTCTTAAATGATCCTATCGAGATCTTTTTTTTTTATGATTGTGGTGATTTACCTCCACATGTCTGTGTATGGTTTGAGGATACCATACATAGCGAATTAGCACGCCATGGTGGGCCGATGTATTCGTCTGTCGATTTCTTCGAAGAATCACGCGAAATTGTCGGTGGTTTAGATTTGACATTACAGACTCTTAATCGTTGTTCAAATGTATATTACAATAGTTACGATCTCGCTGAAATTATTTATGTGAATTTACAAATGGGAATATGTAATTTATTAAAAAACAAGTATGAGTGTAATGACGAAATGAGTGTCGATGGTCTTGAGTAATTTTGCACAATAAAAAACAATAACATTTCGTTTTTTGTAATATTTTTTAATGTTTGTTTGTTTTTGTCATAATATTATAAAAATGAACGAAGTACCTCCTTTTTTGGAAAATGAAATAAAATTTTTAATAAACGCAATTCCACTTTATACAAAGCACCACAATATTGATCAGAAATGTGAAATAAAAACAAGTACAATACACGGAAATGGGATTTTTGCAAACTGTGATATTCTCGAAGGAGAAATTATAACATTGTACCCTGTACATGGTGTATGTGTCTGCCCATCTGGTGAAAGAGGGGATCACGCCCGTCTGGGGATGGTCGGCGCATTTGATATATTTAATAACATACAGTATCGTAATCCTACTATCGAAGATTATCACGTTTATGGCATGAATCATTCAAAATATATTTTTACTATAGGGTATCCAGAAATTACAAATGGTTTTATCGGACACATTGCAAATGACGGTGTTAAAGTAAAGACAAATGTGTTCAACCCTAGACAAAAACAAATTTATTTAAATTGTGCCTCCGAACGCAATAATGCGCGTTTTCTTCGATTAAATGACGAAAATTTACATAAAGGTCTTAAAGGAATCGGGCAATACATTACGTCGGTGACTGCTACTAAGAATATTTCACAAGGTGAGGAAATTTTAGTTACATACGGATACGAGTATTGGGTAAATAAAAGTCACACGTAATTTTTTTTGAGGTAATCATGAAAAATAAATAATTATGAAAATGGACAAATCGATTTCGAAAATATTGTCAGACAATTCGATTGCATCCATTCGTCAACAAATCCGCACATCGTCCACGAATTCGGAACGTGAGAAATACATCAAGGCTTTAGAATTTTTCGAAACAAAGTGTAAATTTTCAAAGTAAAAATGACAATGTCTCGTAACATGTGGGTTGAAGAACGTCTCGATATTTTACACCATAAGTTCGGACAAGATTACATTAAAAATAATGCAGGACTGAGTATGGATTGGAATGTAATTGAATATTTGTTGTACAATTTATATGATCATTTATTTGCACGTTCGACATATTTGTATTTCCTGGACACGAAAGAATACGATTTCGATCCACGTGATCTTCTTGTGTATTTTTGAACAATTTTTTGTAGGTTATTTAATAAATAATTTTCAAATGTCAACTCAGAGTTCAACATGGAACGCACCCCCCGTTCCTGTATTTCGACGAAATGCAACAGAAAATACAACAATCAACGAAGCAACAATTGATAAACTCGAAGTTGTCGGAAGAGGTACGTTCAACGATCTTACAGTTCTTCGCGACGCAACCGTTGGACGCAATACGCTTTTAAGCGGTCCGGTTCAAATGTTGAATCAATTATCAGTTCAAGGTACTGCATCGTTCGGAATGCACGTGAGTTGTTTGAGTACACTTACGGTGAATGGAAAATTAAGTGCGTATTCGAATGTTTATTTTGATCAAAATGCAACAATTGCAGGAAACGCGGTCGTGTCGGGAAGTTTATCTGTCGATTCTGTGCTAACAGTTTCTGGAAACGCGTATTTCAATTCAGCCGTAAGTATTGGTGCGAATGTAAGTATTGGTGGTAATGAATATCTGTATGGAACATTAAATGTGATGTCGAATACGTTCATAAGCGGAAATGTAAATATGTATTCAGGAAATCTTCAAAATAATTTAAGTGTTGCTGGTACTGGTTATTTCGGCAGTAATGTTTCCATAAATGGTACATTGTATGTAAGTGGTGACACTCGTTTGAATTCGGGATTATCTGTGTTATCGAACGTAAGTATTGGTGGTGAAATTTATACAGCATCGCGTATCCGAACACCTTATGGATACGTAGATCCCGAAGTAGGTGACATCAAAATGAACGTATCACCGACGGAAAAGAACGGTTGGCTTCGTTGCGACGGACGTGCGATTGGGAGGTTAACGTATCCTACACTATTTAATATGATTGGAACAACATTTGGAAATGGTGACGGTGTGTATACATTCAATCTTCCGAATGCATCAGATCGCGTGTTAGGCACGTCAGGAAGTTCACATTCAAACGGTGAGTCTGTAGGATCCGAAAGTACGACACTGACAAGTGCGAATTTACCCGGTCATACACATTCAGGAACAACGAGTTCAAATGGATCCCATTCGCACACTGTAACAGATCCAGGGCATACGCATACTCAATGGACAATTAACGATGATTTCAATAACAGTGGTGGTAACGCACCAGGCTTTACAGGCGATTCTGCAGGATACGTGACATGGTCAAATATCAATTCGAACACGACAGGTGTCACAGTGAATTCAAATGGTAATCATACACATACGTTTACGACCGATTCCGGTGCGGGATTGAATAATACTTCGTTTAGCATTATACAACCGACGTTATTCATTGGATACACGTTCATATTTGCTGGAAATTAAATATATTTTGAAAATATAAAAATGAAAAAAGTGTATGTAAATGATGACCCCGACGAATGTCATTGTGGCTGTTGTCGTTGTTGGAGAAGTTTTTTAATTTTCATATGTTGTTATGAAAATAAAGAACGGGATTAGTATTTTTATATGGAAGTTGGATTATAAATTCACATTTAATTACAAAACAAACAACAGAGTGTGCAACATATTATTTTTCCAATCAAAAAATAAAAAAAATTATGTATACACATGTAAAAAAAAATAAAAAATGTCGTCGTCATGTACACCAACATTTCCGAATTATTCGGATGAACAAGATCCGATTGAAACATTACTTTTAGAAATCGAACGTCTAGGTCAAAATAATGTAGTAGATGCAATGAAACAAAGTCTTAATCGTAAAATTCAACATTATAGTGACGATATGATTAATTTATGTCGTAAAGTGATTCGAAAACAAGATGAAGCAATTCGTTCACTTTGTGGTATCAATTACAGTCCACCGTACGTAACATTTGAAGTTACTATTTTAGCAGGTAATAAACCGCTGTTCGTACTTGTTGATTTAGAGTCTGCTAGTAGTACACTTGTACCATCGATGGAATATTACAGTTTTAATGGGTATGATCAAACAGATCTTGATTTTTGGTCGACAAATAATTTTTTTCAAAGAGCAGGTCCCGATTCATTTTTCATAAAAGACCCATCAACGACATACAAAAATTACAGAATCGCAACACGTATATTAGGACGTGAGATTGTATTTGAAGAAAATAAAAAAGTATACGATGATTCTGACAATCATACAAAGTTTAAGATAAGATTAATAGACAGTACGAATAAAAATTCTTTAACGACTCCTTGTTCAGTATGGGTAATTCCACGTTCAATTGCAGCAACATCAGAACAAGATTTTGATACCTGGTTAAAATATTCATCCCCGTATGTAAATGCCGTTGAAGAACGTAATGCGAAATGGAGAGTATGTTCATTAGCAATTGAAAAAATCCGTTCAATTCAAGCAAACCCTTCAGAAGCTTTTGAAAAATTGAAGAATTCCTTACGACGTCTGAAAGATGAAATTTCAGGAAGAGCACGTTTTTCGAATAAATTACAAATTGCAAATTTAGTTCGAACATTTTTGGTAAGTCCAACACATTTTTCAAATAATTATTTAAATTTTGCATTCGTAGGTGGTCCAGGTACAGGTAAAACTACTATAGCAAATGCATTATCACGTCTAATGGCTGATATGGGTCTTTTAGTAACATCAGATACATCTATGCATAGTCGTTCAACCTTAGTAGGTTCTTACGTGGGTGAAACTGCAACAAAAACAAAACAAGCTCTTCTTGATAATATTGAAGGTGTGATGTTCGTAGATGAAGCATATGCAATTACACAATCATCGAAAGGAGGTTCGAGTGGTGGAAAATTTGATCCATTCGGTATTGAATGTATAAGTGAATTTATTAATTTTATGGATAAAAATAAAGGAAAAATATGTATTATTGTTGCAGGTTATGAACGTGAAATGGATGAATTTTGGTTTGGTGCAAATGAAGGTATGCGTCGTAGGATACCATACACCCCACGTTTGGAACCGTATACTGCACAAGATTTTTACGATATTATCCATTATATGTATAATCTTCAATTAAAAAATGCAGCACTTGTATATCCTCATGAAAGTAATTCGACAGGAACAATTTTTGATATTGTGTCTCCAGATGCGCATAACGTCTTCAAAGAATTGATTGTGAGGTCTGCAGATCTTTTTATGCCAACTGAATTTTACAACTCAAGAAGATGTAATAATGACGATCTGAAAGATGTCATCACGCGATTAAAAAATCAAGCAGGCGATATTGAATATATTGTAGCGGAACTTTCGACTCATTTCTTGTCAACAAAACAATTACTCAATGTAGCCACGATTCAAAACATGTTTGCACAAAGATTTATTGTCCCTTCTGAACATCAACAAGACACGTATAAATCATACACAAAGTATGCAGTACATACTACATATAATTTAATAATTCATGATAATAAACCTAATTTATATCAATATGTCAATGATGTACGAAATAAAAATTACCTTGAACATTTGAGTATGTCAAAAGCTTTAGGTCAACAACAAATCACTGACGTTGTCATACCTGAATTAAGATTTCTAAATAGTGGGTTTGTTGTCGAAAGATTCATGTGGAGATTGGTAAATAATTCGTTACAGTCTATTGGTGGCAGTAATAATAACAATAATTCTTCACCTTTACCTGTACCTGTACCTGTACCTTCACCTTCGCCACCGACAAGTTCACCACAAGTAGTAGATCAAGAACATGAACAGATTCTTGATTTTTTTAAACAAAACAGGGACAAATGGATCGTTAATAAAAGGTATACTCCAAATTCTGATTTCAAAACGCTTATGACAGAAATGTTCGTAGGGGAAGATCCTTATACAGGCGTAACTCGTACAGGCGCCACGTGGCCTCAAAATGTAAATTGGGCCACTACGTTGACTGCACATTTTGGAAAAAAAGGAGGACCCCCCCAGGTTTACGAACAAACAACATGGGATTTTTTAAAACAACAACATACATATTTCCAGGCACTCCTCAATGTACAAAATTTATTTCCAAGTTCAACAGAAGTTGATTACCCGGATCCTTCTACAAAAGATTCGACTCTTCTTGAAAAAAAGGGTATCGTTCTATTCTTTTCATGGTTTTATGAAAACTTTTGGAATCCAGTAAAAACAAATATCAAGGACGAAAAAGAACAGTACAAATGTTTTATGTATATTCTTAGTTTGCTTAAAACAGAAACAATATCGTCATTTTCATCAAAACGTGTGATAAATAATGCATTTTCACATACAATGTCTGGAATTATTAATATAGGATCCCGTGAAAACAAAAAATTTGTAAAGTTTGTCCCTTATTCTAATGTTACATGGTTCATAGCATACAATGGACTCACTGGAGATGATTCAATTAATTTCGCAAGGCAAAAGATATTTAAATTGTTTATGTCTTTACATAAAAATAATGTTCAAGAATATTTGACAGCTTTTGAAAGTCATAAAGCAGAAATAAAAAATTACGGTTCTTTAAAAAATGATTTCGAAAATTGTGTAGAAACATTCTATAACATATGTACATATATGGAACCTTTGGCATTAAAAAAGCAGCAAACTTTGTTTCAATATTTGAATACACGAATAGATCCTCCAAGTATATATGATCCTATATTTTATTTCGACAAAACTCCCTATATTCTCCGAACAACTCAAACAGAAAGTCCATCTGCTGATAATACACAAGGAGAAGACACTTCCGGACAATCGTTGAATAGTACAGCTTCGACAGCTGTACCAACAATAAAACAAATTGGTTTTCAGGTTTCCTACGCGTGTTGCAATGGGAGTAGTTCAGGTGATGTCCCAATAGAAGATTATGAATATCGACAAATATATAAAGGATTATGGTCACAAGAAGTATACAATAATGTAAATCAGCGTGCATTTGTTAATGGAATCAATCAACCAAATAATGTTGACGATATTATGGTAACTTGGGATGGTATGGCAAACAATTTATTCGAAAAAATACAAGCGGGATCCCGATCGATAACATCAAGTTTCGGAAGATCTCGTGTTGGTAATAAATTTTATAAATTATCAAGATATTATCAAAATAGGTACAGAGTTACACGTAATAAACGTGATAAATATTTAGCAATTCGTTATGGTTTAAGTTA
>JACCDX010902911.1_pt1 | contig 31449 bp, 32 predicted proteins | sample 7449681 | NCBI WGS metagenome assembly JACCDX01 (sample SAMN15323450, study PRJNA562643) | freshwater metagenome | isolation source: river surface water | place: USA:Blue River Watershed | collected 2017-08-18
CAGCAAATGAACCTGGGGTTGTTGGGCCCCACCGACCGGGGCTTGGTGGTGGCGCTTGAGGACGCGCTGTCCGACACCCGGCGCGCCCCACGCGACATCGTCTGGGGTTCGGACCGCCCCGACATGACCCCCACCCCCCAATTTGGCGATTCGGATCTGCTGGTGGTGTTGGCCGATACCCCTCAGGCCGATGCCTGGCGCGAGCACCTGATCGCGCGCGGCCTGGGTTTTTCGGTGGCGCAGGGCCAGGCCAGAGAACAGGTTGAGAACATCCGATTTGCCTGGGCCCGCCACGCCCGCAGCCAGACGGGGCAACGCCCCGAAATCAGGCCACGCTACATCTCGGCCTGTGAGAACTGCGCCGACCCCGAGTGCGAACACCGCTTGTTTCGCTTGAACAAGCGCGGGCTTTGAACCCTAGGGCCTGAGGCCCAGGCGCGCGTCGGCAGGGTCGGCGTTGCCCCTCTCCCATTGCGCCATTTCCATGGCATTGAAGCCCGCCTGACGCCTGGCCTGGGTGTTGAAGGGGGGCCTGAGTTTGGGGGCGCGGTGGCGCTCGTGCAACATCCGGTCGTGCGCCACCGGGTCCAGGCCTTGGCGAGCGCACAACCAATGAAACCAATGGTTGCCAACGGCAACATGGCCGATTTCGTCGCGCAAAATCACGTCGAGGACCGCCACCGCCGAAAGCGCGGCCGGGGTCGCCACCTTGTTCAACTTGGCTTGAATGAGGGGCGTGGCGTCCAACCCACGGGCCTCGAGCGTGCGCGGGACCAGGGCCATGCGGGCGATCACATCGTGTTCGGTCTCGACGCACATGGCCCAAAGGCCATCGTGGGCGTCAAAGCCGCCGTAGTCAAAGCCCAAGCCACGCAAATGGTCACGCACCAGGACAAAGTGACCCGCCTCCTCGATCGCCACCCGCAACCAATCCAGGTAATAGTCGGTGGGCAGATCGGCAAATCGCCAAATCGCATCCAAGGCCAGGTTGATGGCGTTGAACTCGATGTGGCAGACGGCGTGCATCAGCGCGGCCAGGCCCCGAGGGGTGTGGGGCGAACGTTGGGGGACTTGCCCTGGATCGACCAGGCGAGGACGGGCGGGACGCCCGGGCACGCCGCCGATCGCCTGCAAGTGGGCCGTCGAATCGATCGGGCCCCCTTGGGGCCAAGGCCACAGGGACTGGACCGCACGCACTTTGGCGTCAGGGTCTGCCTGCATCAAGGCGTCGAGCGCCGATCGTCTCAGTTCCATCCTTACAATTGTAGTTTGCCCTTCAAAGACTGGACACGCCATGGCCCTCTACCAACTCGATGAACACAGCCCCCAACTCGCCGAAGGCGCCTGGGTCGCCGACAGCGCCGAGGTCATGGGACAGGTCCGCATGGGTGAACGGGCCAGCGTCTGGTTCAACACCGTGGTGCGGGCCGACAACGAGGTCATCACCATTGGTGCCGAAACCAACATCCAAGACGGCACGGTGTTGCATTGCGACCCGGGCAAACCGCTGCACATTGGCCAAGGCGTGACTGTGGGCCACAACGTCATGTTGCACGGTTGCACCGTGGGCGATCACAGCCTGATCGGCATCGGCGCGGTGGTGCTCAACGAGGCCGTCATCGGTAAAAACTGTCTGGTCGGCGCTGGGGCCTTGGTCACCGAGGGCAAAACCTTCCCCGATGGCTCGATGATTTTGGGCAGCCCCGCCAAGGCCGTGCGCCAGCTCACCCCTGAGCAGATCGAAGGGCTCAAGCGCATCGCCCAGGGTTATGTGCAAAACGCCGAGCGCTATCGCCGTGGCCTGAAGAAAATCGCCTGATGTCTGAATTGCGTAAATTTATTTTTGATGGTCTGCCGGTGCGCGGGATGTTGGTGCGCTTGACCGACAGCTGGCAAGAGGTGATGCGGCGGCGGGTGGCTGCCGGCCAGGATCCGCAACACCCGGCCCCGGTGCGCCAACTCTTGGGCGAGATGACCGCAGCCGCCACGCTGATGCAGTCCAACATCAAGTTCAACGGCGCACTGGTGCTGCAGATTTTTGGCGATGGTCCGGTCAAGTTGCTGGTGGTCGAGGTGCAGCCCGACCTGAGTTTTCGGGCCACCGCCAAGGTCGTGGGCGAAGTGCCCGATGACGCCACCCTCAGTCAGATGGTGAACGTCCACAACAAGGGGCGTTGCGCCGTCACGCTTGATCCGCGCGACCGTCTGCCGGGCCAGCAACCCTACCAGGGCGTGATTTCGCTCTGGGACGACGCGGGTCGCCCGATCGAACGCTTCAGCGAGGTGTTGCAGCACTACATGCTGCAAAGTGAGCAACTGGACACCACGCTGGTGTTGGCGGCCAACGACGATTTGGCCGCGGGCCTGTTGATCCAGCGACTCCCCGTGTTGGGCGAGGGCAACCTGTCGGCCAAAGCCACCCAGGCCGATGAAGACCAAATCGGCCGCAACGAAGACTACGCCCGCATCGCCATCTTGGCCGCCAGCCTGAAGACCGAGGAACTGCTGCAACTTGACGGCCCAACCATCCTCAGACGCCTCTTCTGGGAAGAGCGCAGGACCGAGTTTGACCCCCTGTTGGGCGAGCGGGCGCCTCGCTTTGCCTGCAAATGCAGCCGTGAGCGGGTGCGGCGCATGATCGAGGGTTTGGGGTCGGAAGAGGCCCGTGACATTGTTCGCGAACAGGGCCAGATTGAGGTGGGTTGCGATTTTTGCGGCATGGCCTACCGCTTTGACGCCATCGACACCGAGCAGATTTTTGTCGACACCGCACCCGGTTCCTCGTCACTGCAATAAGCTCGGGGCCTGACCGGCCTCAGCCCCTGGGGTGATGCTTGGCGTGCAACTGTTGCAGACGTTCGCGCGCGATGTGGGTGTAAATGGTGGTGGTCGAGATGTCGGCATGCCCCAGCAACATCTGCACCGCCCTCAGGTCGGCGCCATGGTTGAGCAAATGGGTGGCAAAGGCGTGGCGCAGGGTGTGTGGGGAAAGCGGTCGATCGATGCCTGCGATCAAGGCGTATTTGCGCACCAGCGACCAGAACATCACGCGACTCATGGCCTGTCCGGCCTGGACCCCCCGAGCGGTGACAAACAGCGCTTCCTGGGCCCGAGCGCCCACCAGCTTGGGACGGGCCTGGGCCAGGTAACGCTCCAGCCAAAGCGCCGCCTCTTGGCCGTAGGGCACCAGACGCTCCTTGCTGCCCTTGCCCAGCACGCGCAAAACCTGGTCGGCCAGTCGCACGTCCACCCGACGCAAACCGACCAATTCGCTGACGCGCAAACCACTGGCGTACATCAGTTCGAGCATGGCGCGATCGCGCAGGCCCAAGACGGTGCCCACGTCAGGGGCCGCCAACACCGCCTCGACTTCTGCCTCGCTCAGCGTCTTGGGCACCCGCAAGGGCTGACGTGCCGACAACAGTCGTGCCGTGGGGTCCAGCTCGATCAGGCGCTCGCGCAACAGCCAGTGGAAAAAACGCCTGAATACCGTCAGGCGGCGGTTGGCGGTGGTGGCTCGGGTTTGGGTGTGACGTTCGGCAAAATAGGCTTGCAAATCGGCTTCCGCCACCTGGAGCAGCCCGAGTCCGCCCCGCAAGGCGAGCCAACCGTTGAACAATGCCAGGTCGCGTCGGTAGGCCGCCAGCGTCAGTTTGGCCAACCCGTCTTCAAGCCACAAGGCATCGACAAACCGATCGATGATCGGGTCGCCCAGTGGCGTCAAATCGGGTTGAACGGCCATCAGTCCAGGCGCAATTTCTGGCTCTCGACCACCTTTTTGTAGACCTCGAATTCGGCCTTCATCTGGGCGGCGAATTGCTCGGGGGTATTGCCCACCACCAGAGAACCGGTGTCCTCGATGCGCTTGCGCACCGCGGGGTCCTGTAGCGCCTGTTGGGTGGCATGGCTGATTTTGTCAACGATGTCTTTGGGCAAGCCTTTGGGGCCCAGAAGGCCGTAGTAGGCCATGCGGTTGACGGGCTCGAGCCCGACCTCTTTGAAGGTCGGCACGTTGGGCAGCACGGCCAGGCGATTGGGCGCGGCCACGACGATGGGCACCAACTTGCCCGATTGGATGAAGGGCAAGGCCGAAGGCAAGTTGTCAAACATGATCGGCACCTGACCCGAAACGACGTCGTTGAGCGCCGGACCAGCCCCCCGATACGGGATGTGGATGATGAAGGTCTGGGTCAGGCTTTTGAACAACTCGGTCTGGAGATGACCGATGCCGCCGGTGCCGGAAGAGGCGTAGGAATACTTGCCCGGGCGGGCTTTGATCTCGGCCAGAAAGCCCTTGAAGTCCTTGGCCGGAAAGCTCGGGTGAACCGCGATGATGTTGGGGGTGGCCGCGATGTTGATGATGGGGGTGAAATCGGTCGCGACGTTGTAGGGGATCTTGGGGTTGATCGCCGGGTTGGCTGCCGTGGTCGAGACCGTGGCCATGCCCAGGCTGTAGCCATCAGGGGCGGCTTTGGCGGTTTCGCTGGCGCCAATCACGCCCCCACCACCCGCCTTGTTTTCGATCACCACGGGTTGCCCCAGCGCCTTGCCCAGAGGGTCGGCGATCACGCGGCCCACGATGTCGGTGGTGCCTCCGGGTGCGAAGGGAACGACCAATTTGATCGGTCGCTGGGGATAAGCCTGTGCCAGGGCGATGGACGCGACACCGGTCAAAGCCAGTGCGCCGATGAGGTGTTTGATTTTCATGTCGTGCTCCCAAATGAACCAAGCAATATGTTACCCCCGCGACCATGCCCCTACGCCATGAGGCATATCAAAGGTATTCTCTTGGGGTGAACATCGCCCTGTTGTTACTGCCCGACTTTTTGCTGATTTTGTGCGGCCATCTGATCTGCCGCTACACGCGGCTGGGGCGTGACATCTGGCAACCGGTCGAGAGCCTGGTTTACTTCTTTCTGTTTCCGGTGTTGCTGTTTTACTCGATCAGCCGCGCCCCACTGGATCTGGGCCAGGCATCGAGCATGATCGGCGCGGGCATCACTTTGGGCCTGAGCGGCATCGCCCTGGCCTATGCCCTGCCCCACACCCCCGTGTTGCGGCGCTGGATCGATGGCCGACAGCATGCCGGGGCGGCGCAGGTGGCTTTTCGCTTCAACTCGTTTTTTGGCCTCGCCCTGGCGGACCGTCTGCTGGGACCTGCCGGGGTTCAGCAGTTCGCGGTGCTGATCGGGTTTTGCGTGCCCATGTTCAACGTCGCGGCGGTCTGGCCCATGGCCCGTCACGGCAGCAGCGGACTCGGGCGTGAGCTGGCGCGCAACCCGCTGATCATCGCCACCCTGAGCGGTCTGGCGGTCAACCTGGCGGGCCTGCAGATCCCCGACTGGATGGCGCCGACGCTCGGTCGGATCGGACAGTCCTCGATCGCTTTGGGGCTGATGGCCGCCGGGGCTGGACTGGTGCTGCATCGCCTGGGCGATGGACGCGTGCTCACCCCGGCGCTGCTGGCGATCAAACACCTGCTGATGCCGCTGTGCGCCTGGGGGCTGGCGCGTGTCTGGGGGTTGAGCGAGATCCAGACCACGGTCTTGCTGGTGTTCTCGGCCCTGCCCACGGCATCCAGCGCCTATGTGCTGACGGCCCGCATGGGTTTTGATGGGCCTTACGTGGCGGGGCTGGTCACCCTGTCCACCTTGGCCGCCGCGCTCAGCCTGCCCTTTGCCCTGGGTGTGTTGCGCTGAATCCTTGGGTTGTGCCGTCCACTCAGACCACGACCGGCTCGGGTTCGAGCATGATGCCAAATCGCTCGTAAACGCTGGTCTGAATGGCACTTGCCAAGGTCATCACCTCGCCCCCCGTGCAGGGGTGGTCGGCCCCGCCACGATTGACCAGCACCAGGGCCTGGCGCTCGTAGACCCCCGCATGGCCAATGGACTTGCCCTTCCAGCCACAGGCATCGATCAACCAGCCAGCCGCCAGTTTGATGCGACCATCGTGCAGTTGGTAGAACACCACCTTGGGGTCGCGGGCGATGATGTCCTCGCACTGCTCGGGTGTGACGGTGGGGTTTTTGAAAAAACTGCCGGCATTGCCGATCAACGCCGGGTCGGGCAACTTGGCGCGCCGCACCTCGACCACCCAGTCGAAGATTTGCTGTGGCGTGGGTCGCAGGTTGGGCTGCTCGGCCACCTTGCGCGCCAAGTCTTGATACGCCAGCTCAGGGCGCCAACGCTTGGGCAGGCGGAAACGCACACGCAAAATCAGCACCCGACCGCCCAGGCCCATGGCGCTGGACGCGCCGACGCGGCTGTCGGGACCGTGTTTGAAAATCGAATCTCGATAGCCAAAGGCGCACTGCTCAAAGCCCATGGTGAAGGTGCGACCGGTGCTCAGGTCGACGGCGTCGAGTGAATCAAATCGGTCTTGCAATTCGACCCCATAGGCCCCGATGTTTTGCACCGGCGATGCCCCCACGGTGCCTGGGATCAGGGCCATGTTTTCCAGGCCAGGCCACCCCTGCTCCAGCGTCCAACGCACAAATTCATGCCAGTTTTCGCCCGCTTCTGCTTCGATCAGCCAGCTTTTGTCGTCTTCTTCAACCAAGCGCCTGCCCTGGCTCTCGACCTTGAGGACCAGCGGTCGCACATCGCCCGTCAGCACGATGTTGCTGCCGCCCCCCAGCACGAACTTGGGCCCCTGCCCGAGCGGGTCGGCCAGCGCCCGGCGCACGTCATCGACCCCGCGCACCCGAACCAGCTGGTGCGCCCGGGCCGCGATGCCAAAGCTGTTGTAGGGTTGCAGGGCTACCTGCCGCTCAATGAACATGGGAGAATTGTCGCATTGTGTGACTCCGGATGGACATGACATGCCCTCTTTTGACACTGTTTGCGAAGCCAACCTGGTCGAAGTGAAAAACGCCGTGGACAATGCGGCCAAGGAAATTGGCACCCGCTTTGACTTCAAGGGCACTTCGGCGGCCATCGAGCTCAAGGACAAAGAAATCACGATGTACGGCGATGCCGAGTTTCAGCTCACCCAGGTCGAAGACATCTTGCGCAACAAACTCACCAAACGCAACGTCGACGTGCGTTTCCTGGATGTCGGCGTGGTCCAAAAGGTCGGCGGCGATAAGGTCAAACAGGTCATCAAGGTGCGCAACGGCATTGAATCGGAAGCCGCCAAAAAAATCCAACGCCTCATCAAGGACAGCAAACTCAAACTGCAAGCCGCGATTCAAGGCGAGGCGGTGCGCGTGACTGGGGCCAAACGCGACGACCTGCAAGCGGCCATGGCGCTGATCCGCAAGGACATGGGCGAACTGCCGCTCAGCTTCAACAACTTCCGCGATTGAGTGGACTTGCCCGCGGTCGGCTGGGTCACCCGGCGGCCACTGTGTGGCCCCATCAAGGCTGGCGGGGGCCCTGACCTTCAGCCGCGCTTGCCCTGTCCAATGCGCGGCTCAGTGCCCGCCATCAGGCGCGAGATGTTGGCCCGGTGGCGATACAGCAAAAAGGCCCCCATGGCGGCGATGGCCATCGCCATGCCAGGTCTCGATGGCCAGGCCACATCCGAGCCCAGCACATAGAAAAAAGGCGCAAACACCGCGGCGCAAATCGCCCCCAGAGAAGAGATGCGACTGAAAAACACCACGATCAACCAAGTGGCCAGCGTGGCGATGCCCAACCAGGGTTGGACCCCAATCAGCACACCGGCGGCAGTGGCCACGCCCTTGCCGCCCTGAAAACGGAAAAACACCGGAAACACGTGGCCGAGAAAGGCCGCCAGCGCCACCGGGGCCAGCGTCGCGTCGCTCAGGCCCCAATCGGCACCCCAGTGCGCCACCCACCACACCGGCAACCAACCTTTGAGGGCATCGAGCAAGAGGGTCAGGGCGGCGGCGGCCTTGTTGCCCGATCGAAGCACGTTGGTGGCCCCCGGATTGCCACTGCCGTAGGTGCGCGGGTCGTTCAGGCCCATCAGGCGGCTGACGATGACCGCAAAAGACAAGGAACCGACCAAGTAGGCCACGACGATGGCGAGCACGGATTCGATCATGGGCGACATTATGACCGCTGACGGGCACGTGCCTCTTCTTGCAGGCGCAGCACTCGCCGTTGCACCTTGCCGGTGGTGGTCATGGGCAAGGCATCGATGAACTCGATTTCTTTCGGGTACTCATAGGGTGCCAACAAGCCCCGCACGTGCGACTGCAAATCGGCCACCAGGGCGTCACCAGCCTTGAAACCAGGGGCCAAGACCACATAGGCCTTGACCAAGGCACCGCGCTCGGGGTCGGGCTTGGGCACCACGGCGGCGTTGGCCACCGACGGGTGCTTGACCAGGCAGTTTTCAATTTCGCTCGGACCTATGCGATACCCCGCTGACTTGAACACATCGTCCGCCCGCCCCTGGTACCAGAGGTAGCCATCGGCGTCGCGCACCGCCAGATCACCGGTGCGGCACCAGTCACCGGTGTACTTGTCGGCAGTGGCCCGTGGGTTGTTCCAGTAGCCCAGAAAGAAAATCGGGTCGGGCTGCCCATGGTGGTTGGTGCGATGCAAGGCCACATCGCCGGGCATGCCGTCGGGCACGACCTGGCCGTTTTCATCGATCACATCGACCCAATGACCAGGGTAGCCTTTTCCCATGCTGCCGGGCTTGGCAGGCCATCCAACACCGGCGTCGCGGCGATCGTTCATGGCGCAGTTGCCGACGATGTAGTTGATCTCGGTCTGGCCAAACATCTCATTGACCACCACGCCCAACTGGTCGCGACAGTAGCCAAACACGGCGTCACCCACGGCCTCGCCCGCGCTCATGATGGCCTGCAGGCACAGGTCAAAACGCTCGCGCGGATGCGGATGGGCCTTCATCATGGCCTTGAGCGCCGTCGGAAACAAAAAGGTGTGGCTGACCCGGTGCTGCTGCATGAGTTCAAAGGCCAAATCGGGGCTGAACCGGCCCGCCCACGCGACGATGGGGCGCCCAAAGTACAGCGTGGGCAGCAGCGCATCCATCAAGCCGCCGGTCCAAGCCCAGTCCGCAGGCGACCAAAAGACGGCCTGGCTTTCGTGTCGGCTGTGGCGAGTCGGGTCAAAACCAAACCAATTTTGGCTACAGACAAAACCGGTCAGGTTACCGATCAGGGCTTGGTGCGGGATCAGGGCCCCTTTGGCTGGGCCGGTGGTGCCACTGGTGTAAATCAACACGGCAGGGTCGCTGGCCAAAGTCCGGTGTGGGGTCCAGGCTCGATGGGGGCCACGTCCTTGGGGCACCGCCGCCCGTGCGGGATGGGCGCAGGCATCGTCTGGCCAAGGCAGATCGCACTCGGCAGCGGCCTCGCCGACCCCGATCAGGGTCTGCAAATTTGGACACTGGTCACGCACCGCACGCACATGGGTCAAGGCGGCACCATCCACGATGGCGGCCACCGCCGCACTGTCGAGCAGGCGATAAGACAACGCGTCTGGGCCAAAGAGTTGCGACAGGGGCATGGCGATCGCGCCCATTTGCAAGATGCCGATGTAAGCGGCAGCGGTTTCAAAACGCTGCGGCAAGACCAGCGCCACCCGGTCGCCTGGTCGCACACCTCGCTGGTGCAGCAAGGCGCTCACCCGATCGGCGACCTGTTGCAGTTTCGCGTAACTGTGGGCGCGCGGCTGCCCTTGAGCCACGTGCTCGATGATGGCGATTCGATGCGTGGCATCGGCGCGTTGGGCCCAGCGCCCCGAACACACCTGGGCCATGTTGAAATGGCGCGGCACCTTCCAGGCAAACTCCCGCATCATGCGGGGGTGGTGGTCTTGGTTCAATCGGGAGGCCATGCGGAATTCCTTATGATGTGCCAATGTACACCGCCCTTCGCCCCGCCCAAAGCGTGTTTGTCCCGATTCGGGGGCTCAACTACCACCTGCTCCAATGGGGTCAACCCCAAAGCGGTCAACCGACCCTGTGGCTCTTGCATGGCTGGATGGACGTGGCCGACTCGTTTCAGTTTGTCGTCGACGCCATGGCGCAGGGGCGGCACATTCTGGCACCCGACTGGCGCGGTTACGGCTTGACGCAGGCCGGCGACACCGACAACTTCTGGTTCCCCGACTACCTGGCCGATCTGGACGCCCTGCTCGACCAACTGTCCCCGGGACGATCGATCGATTTGCTTGGGCACAGCATGGGTGGCAACGTGGCCATGCTCTACGCCGGGATCCGCCCTGAACGCATCCGGCGCCTGATCAACCTGGAGGGCTTTGGCATGGCCCCAACCCGACCCGCCCAAGCACCCAAACGCTATGCCCAGTGGCTCGACGAGTTGCGGCAGTTAAGACAGGGCGAGATGGGACTCAAACCGTATGCCAACGCAGAAGAGGTGGCCGCTCGGTTGCGTCAGAACAACCCTCGCCTGGGCTTGGACCAAGCCGCCTGGCTGGCCCGACGCTGGGCTCGACCCAATGTCGACGGCGCGTGGGTGATCCAAGGGCATCCTGCACACAAAGTCATCAACGCCCAACTGTACCGGGTCGACGAGGCGAACGAGGTCTTTGCCCGCATCACCGCCCCGACCCTGTGCGTGGTGGCCAGCGACGACAGCCTGCAAAAATGGTGGAAAGGCAGTTATACCCTGCCCATGTTTTTTGAGCGCATGAAGGCCGTGCCTGATCTCACCCACGCCCGGATCGAGGATGCCGGGCACATGCTGCACCACGACCAGCCCCAGGCGCTGGCCGGGCTGATCGAGGGGTTTCTGGACTGATCAAAATCCTCTATAATGCGTGTTTTGCTGGCAAACACCCGACGGCCTGATCACCTTTTGTCGGGGATTTCGCAGTCATGGCGGGCAGATTCGATCGATCTTGCTGCCCACCCGCTGACCGCACACCTTTGAATTGACCTGTCAATGACGACCATCCGCGTGAAAGAAAACGAGCCCTTTGAGGTCGCCCTGCGCCGCTTCAAGCGCACCATTGAAAAACTGGGTCTGCTGACCGAACTGCGCGCCCGCGAGTTCTACGAAAAGCCGACCGCCGAGCGCAAGCGCAAGAAAGCCGCTGCCGTCAAGCGCCATTACAAGCGCGTGCGCAGCATGCAGTTGCCCAAAAAGCTGTACTGATCCCTGCGATCAGCCACCACAGGCTCGCCCGGGGACGCCCGCGCGGGCCTTTGTTTTGAAGGAATCTGACGATGAGCCTGAAAGACCAAATCACCGAAGACATGAAAACCGCCATGCGCGCCAAAGACAGTGCGCGGCTGGGCACCATCCGCCTGCTGCAAGCGGCGATGAAGCAAAAAGAGGTCGACGAACGCGTCACCTTGGATGATGTGGCGGTGATCGCCATCGTCGACAAATTGCTCAAGCAGCGCAAAGACTCGATCGCGGCCTATGAGCAAGCAGGCCGTCAAGATCTGGCCGCCGTCGAAGCCGCCGAAATCGAAGTCCTGAAGGTCTATCTGCCGCAACGCCTCTCGGCAGACGAAATCGCCGCCGAAGTGCGCGCCATCGTCGCCGAGCTCGGCGCCAAGGGCCCTGGTGACATGGGCAAGGTCATGGGCGCGGTCAAAACCCGCTTGGCGGGCAAGGCCGATATGGGCCAGGTGAGTGCCGCTGTCAAAGCCGCCCTGGCTTGAAACGCCAGAACGGGAACCCTGTTCAGGACCAAGGTCCTAAGTGCCGGCGATTTTCATGCGGTCGATCAGCACCGAGCCGACCGTCTTGGCCCCATGGTTGTAGGCATCGGCGCCAACCGCTTGAATGCCCTTGAACATCTTGGGCAGGCTGCCGGCGATGGTGATCTCTTGCACCGGGTAGGCGATCTGGCCGTTCTCAACCCAAAATCCGCTGGCCCCACGCGAATAGTCGCCGGTGACGTAGTTGACGCCCTGGCCCATCAGCTCGACCACGAACAGACCCGTGCCCAACTGGCGCAGCATGGCTTCAAGGTCATCGCCGGAACGGGTTTGGCTCGACGTCAGCGACAGGTTGTGTGAGCCGCCCGCGTTACCGGTGGTGCGCATGCCCAGCTTGCGGGCCGAATAGGTGCCCAGCACATAGCCCTGCACACGGCCATCGCGCACGATGTCGCGCTTTTGGGGCGTGACGCCCTCTTCATCAAACGGGGAACTGCCCTTGCCCATGGGCACATAGGGGTCCTCGTGGACGCGGATGTGAGCGGGAAAGACCTGCTTGCCCATGGCATCGACCAAGAAGGTGCTCTTGCGGTACAGCGCCCCGCCGCTGATGGCTTGAATGAAATGCCCCAGCAGGCCAGCGGCCAATGTCGACTCAAAGAGCACCGGCGCAGTGCGGGTGCTGATTTTTCGAGAGCCCAGTCGACTCAGTGCACGTTCGGCGGCGTAACGCCCCACCGCTTCTGGGCTGGCCAGGTCGCCGGCACGTCGCATCGAGCTGTACCAGGCGTCACGCTGCATGTCGTCTCCCGAACCGGCGATGGGCGCCACCGACAGGCTGTGGCGTGAGCTGGCATAGCCGCCCCGAAAGCCCCGGCTGGTGGCGCTGAAAAAATGGCTTTGTTGGGCCGAGACGGCGGCGCCTTCGCTGTTCGTGACCCGCGCATCGGTGTCCAACGCAGCCGCTTCACAGCGCAAGGCCAACTCGGCCGCCTGTTCGCTGCCGATGTCCCAGGGGTGAAACAGGTCCAGATCGGGGTGCTCGCGGGCGATGTCGGCGTCGTCGGGCAAGCCCGCCGCCGGGTCCTCGGCGGTGAAACGGGCGATGTCAAAAGCGGCTTGCACGGTGCGCTCGATCGCCTGGGGCGAAAAGTCGGAAGTGCTGGCGTTGCCGCGGCGCTGCCCGACATAGACGGTGATGCCCAGCGACTTGTCGCGGTTGCGCTCGATGTTCTCCAATTCGCCCCTGCGCACCGACACGCTCAGGCCACAACCCTCCGAGGCCTCGGCCCCGGCATCGGTGGCGCCGAGTTTTCGGGCGTGGGCCAGCGCGGCATCGACCATGCCCTCGAACTGTTGGCGGCTGTACTGAAAGCCCGGCAAGGGGCGATGTGAATCTTTGGCTTGGCTCATAGGTGAAGCTATGATACTTGCCGTATGTCCCGAAAACCGAAAAAAGGCTATTTTGTCAAAGGCGTCTTTGTCGCCGAAGGCAGCGAAATGGACCTGGCCCTGAAGGCCGAACTCAAAGGCACCGACAGCGCCAGCAAAACCGACCTCAAGCGCGAGAGCGCCGAGCGGCAGGCGCTGGGCGAGTCTTTGCTGGGCCTGCGGCGCGACCTGCGCGAGCGGTTGCTGACCCAGGGACATTTGAACGACAAGTTGCTCGAGGCGGTGGATGAGGCAGGCCGCATCACCAACTTCGAGGGCCGTCGCCGACAGATGCAATACGTGGGCAAGCTCATGCGCCAGCTCGCCGACGAGGACATCTCGGCCATCGAGCAGGCCTTGAACGATCAAAGCAAGGGCAGCGCCGCTGAGACCGCCCTTTTGCACCAAGCCGAACAATGGCGCGACGCCTTGCTGGCGACCGACGACGCCCTCTCCGACTGGTTGTCGGCTTTCCCCGACAGCGATAGCCAGCAACTGCGCGCGCTGATGCGCCAGGCTCGCAAAGACAATCCGGCCAACGCCAAAACCGAATCCCAAGGCCTGGCTCCTCGCCAGGGGCGGGCCTATCGCGAATTGTTTCAAATCATCAAGCAACACCTGATCGACCATGAGCCCAACTGACGCCCCCATGCCTGAGTGCGATGCCCGCTGCGATCCCGTGAAAATTGGCATCGTTTCGGTGAGCGACCGTGCGTCGACCGGCGTTTACGAGGACAAGGGCCTGCCTGCCCTGCGCGATTGGCTGACGCAGGCGCTCTACAACCCGATCACATTCGCCCCCAAACTGATCCCCGACGAAGCGGCGCAAATCAGCCAGGCGCTGATCGAATTGTGCGAACAAGGCTGCGCACTGGTGCTCACCACAGGGGGAACCGGCCCAGCGCCACGCGACGTCACCCCCGAAGCCACCTTGGCTGTGGCGGACAAAGTCATGCCGGGCTTTGGCGAGCAAATGCGTCAGATCAGCCTGCGCTTCGTGCCGACCGCCATTTTGTCGCGCCAGGTGGCGGTGATTCGGGGCCAAAGCCTGATCATCAACCTGCCAGGTCAACCCAAATCGATCCAAGAAACCTTGGGTGGACTGAAAGACGCCCAAGGCCAGACGCTGGCGGACGGCATTTTTGCAGCCGTTCCCTATTGTGTCGATTTGATCGGCGGGCCTTATCTGGAAACGCGCGACGCGTTCTGCAAGTCGTTCAGGCCCAAAACCGCGGTCCAGTCACGACGGGTCTGAGCAGCCCTTCAGACCATCTTGTTGAGTTGATCCACGGGCAGGTGTTTGTCGTCGCTCGTGCTGACGACACAGGCCCCGGGCGCGATTTTTTCCAAGGCCTGGCGCAATTCCTGGATGTGCCGTTCTTGTTGCGCGGCATGCTCGATCAACTGGTGCAGGGCCTGGCTCAAGGGGTCGTCTTGCTGGGTGATGCCGTAGGCATTAAAGGGACTGACATCGGCACTGACGCCATCTTGGGACTCGATGATGCGCGCGGGGATGCCGACCGCCGTCGCGCCCGGGGGAACAGGTTTGGTCACCACGGCATTGCTGCCGATCTTGGCCCCGTCGCCCACCACGAAGCCCCCCAGCACCTTGGCCCCGGCGCCCACCACCACGTTTTTGCCCAGGGTGGGGTGGCGCTTGACCCCCTTGTAGAGCGAGGTGCCGCCCAGGGTGACGCCCTGATAAATGGTGCAACCATCGCCGATTTCAGCGGTCTCGCCCACCACCACGCCCATGGCGTGATCAAAAAAGACGCGCTCGCCCAAGACCGCGCCCGGATGAATTTCAATGCCGGTCAGCCAGCGCCCCACATGGGAGAGTGCGCGCCCCAACCACTTGAAGCCCGAGGTCCAGCAAGCATGGGCCAATCGATGCATCCAAACGGCGTGCAGGCCCGGGTAGCAGGTGAGAACCTCAAAACGGCTGCGGGCCGCCGGGTCTCGGTCCAGGATGCATTGGATGTCGGAGCGCATGCGGGCAAACATGAACCTAGTTTAGCCCTTTCTGGCTCGCGGCTTGCGTCATCTGGCGCGCGACACCGCGCAGGATGTGGACTTCTTCATGCGTCAGCCCGGCCCGGTTGAACAGTTGTTGCAAGCGGGGCATGAGCTTTTTGGGGGCTTGGGGGTCCAGAAACCCGATCTCCACCAAGGCCCGCTCCCAATGCGACAGCAAACCCGCCACCGCCTGCGCGTCGGCCAGATCGGCCTGCGGCCTGGGGTCGGTGACCGCATAACCCCCGAGCGCCAGTCGCCATTCATAGGCCACCACTTGGATCGCGCTGGCCAGATTGAGTGAGCCAAATTCGGGGTTGGTCGGGATGCTGAGCGCCGCATGGCAACGGTAGACGTCGTCGTTTTTCATGCCAAATCGCTCAGAACCAAACAAAAACCCGACCCCAGCCGGGGGGGGCTCTCGACGTGCCAGCTCGCCGAGGTGTTCGCGCGGGGTCAGTGTGGGTGGACCAAAGTCACGCGGCACCATGGCGGTGGCGCACAGATGCGTCAAGCCCTCGAGCGCATCGTCGAGCGTGTCGACGATGCGGGCGTCGCGCAGCACATCGAGCGCACCGCTGGCGCGCTGGATGGTTTCTTCGCGCCGCAACACATTGGCCCAGCGCGGCTGGACCAGCACCAGTTCGCCAAAGCCCATGACCTTCAAGGCGCGCGCGGCGGCCCCCACATTGCCGGCGTGGCTGGTTTCGATCAGGATGAAGCGGGTTTTCATGGTGAATGGCGTAAAATGTGTCTATTGTCGCCGTTCGCATCGCCGAACGGCTTTTTTGGCTCATCCGCCGCTGTCGCACCGGCCCACAACCCATGTCCAACTCTTTGCACCCCATGCTCAACATGGCCATCAAGGCCGCACGCGCTGCCGGCGCCATCATCAACCGGGCCGCGCTCGACATCGAAGCCGTGCGGGTGTCACAAAAACAGTCCAATGACTTTGTGACCGAGGTGGACAAGGCGGCCGAAGACGCCATCATCACGACCTTGTTGACCGCCTACCCGGACCATGGCATCTTGGCCGAAGAGTCGGGCCAAACGCACGGCAACCCCCAGTCCGACCATGTGTGGATCATCGACCCACTTGATGGCACCACCAACTTCATCCACGGCTTTCCGGTCTACTGCGTGAGCATCGCCTTGCAGGTGCGCGGGCGCATCGAGCAGGCCGTGGTGTATGACCCGACCCGCAACGACCTCTTCACCGCCACCCGTGGGCGCGGCGCTTTCCTCAATGAACGTCGCATCCGCGTGGGCAAGCGCATTCGCCTGAGCGAGTGCCTGATCTCGACCGGTTTTCCGTTTCGACCGGGTGACAACATCGAGCAATACTTGACCCTGATGGGCGACATGATGCGTTGCACGGCGGCGCTGCGCCGACCCGGCGCGGCCGCGCTCGATTTGGCCTATGTGGCGGCGGGCTACACCGATGGGTTTTTCGAAACAGGGCTGTCGCCCTGGGACGTCGCGGCCGGGTCCCTGTTGGTGACCGAAGCCGGAGGCTTGGTGGGCAACTTCAGCGGCGACGCCGACTTTCTCGAGCAACGCGAGTGCCTGGCGGGTAACCCGCGCATCTATGGCCAGATGGTGCAGGTGCTGGGCAAGTACAGCAAATTCGCCAACGTGGCCGACAAAACCCGCGTGGCCCCAGCGGTCGGAGCGCCAGCCGGCGACGATGCGCCGCTCTGAGGCCGTTGGTCGGGATTAAACTCGGCACATCCTTCGGGTGTCACCGGTCGAACACCTCCCCAACATCCATGTCAGCCCCTTCGCCCACTGTCAACGCCGAGGCATTTGCCCAAGCGGGCCACACGCCCATGATGGCCCAATACTTGGCCATCAAGGCGCAGTACCCCGACACGCTGGTGTTTTACCGGATGGGCGATTTTTACGAGCTCTTCTTTGACGATGCCGAAAAAGCCGTTCGTCTGCTCGACATCACCCTCACCCAACGCGGTCAATCCGCGGGCAAACCGGTGGTCATGGCTGGGGTCCCGTTTCATTCGGTGGAAACCTATCTGGCGCGCCTGATCAAGGCCGGCGAATCGGTCGCCATTTGCGAGCAGGTCGGCGAGGTGGGCGCCACCAAGGGTCCCGTCGAACGTCAGGTGGTGCGTGTGGTCACCCCCGGCACCCTGACCGACTTTGAACTGTTGGCCGACAAAACCGAGTCCTATCTACTGGCCATCCACTTCGGTCCTCGGGCCGCCCGCGCCGACGGTTGCGGGCTGGCTTGGCTCAGCGTGACCCAGGGCGTGGTGCACCTGGCGCAATGCGCCAGCGACGATTTGGAGGCTTGGCTGGCTCGGATCGCCCCGAGTGAGGTGATTTGCAGCCAGGCGCAGACCCAAGGGCAGATCGATGCCCTGCGGCTGAGTTGCCCCCACTCGCAGCGCCCCGACTGGCAATTTGACGCCGCCCTGGGTTTGCGCAAATTGACCGAACAGTTGCAAGCGCAAAGCCTGCAAGCCTGGCAGGCCGATGACCTGCCCCAAGCCCATGCCGCTGCGGGGGCCCTGCTGGCCTATGCCGAGCACACCCAGGGTCGCTCCTTGGCCCATGTGCGCCACCTGCAAGTCGAGCGCGATGACCGCCTGATCGACCTGCCCGCTGCCACCCGGCGCAACTTGGAACTGACCCAAACCCTGCGTGGCGAAGACAGCCCCACCTTGTTCTCCCTGCTCGACACCTGCATGACGGGCATGGGCAGCCGACTGCTCAAACAATGGCTGCTCGAGCCGCCCCGCGATCGCGCCGTCGCACAACAACGCCAGGCCTTGATCCTGGCCCTGCAAGGCCAAGGGGCATCGACAGGGTCGGGACCGTGGCGCGCCCTGCGCGACGCGCTGCGGGGGATGAGCGACGTGCAACGCATCAGCGCCCGCACCGCCTTGCGACAGGTGCGCCCACGAGAACTGGTGGCCTTGGGGCTGGCCATGCAACGGTCCGAAGGTTTGCGCCCCTTGCTGGGACCAGACCCCGCGCTGAATTTGTTGGGCGAAGGCTTGTCCACGCCAGTCGGTTTGGCCGAATTGTTGCAGCGTGCGTTATTGCCCGAGCCGGCCACCTTGGTGCGCGATGGCGGCGTGATCAATCATGGCTTTGATGCCGAACTCGACGAGTTGCGGGCCATCCAGAGCAACTGCGACGGCTTTCTGTTGGATCTGGAGTCGCGTGAGCGCGAACGCACGGGCATCGCCAACCTGCGGGTGCAATTCAACAAAGTGCATGGCTTTTACATCGAGGTCACGCAAGGCCAACTCGACAAAGTCCCCGAGGATTACCGCCGACGGCAAACCCTGAAAAACGCCGAACGCTTCATCACACCCGAGCTCAAGTCCTTCGAGGACAAGGCCTTGTCGGCGCAAGAGCGCGCCCTGACGCGTGAAAAATGGCTGTACGAACAAGTGCTCGATGCCCTGCAACCCCACGTGCCGGATCTGGTTCGCTTGGCGCAAACCCTGGCCACCCTGGACGTGCTGCTGGCCTTGGCCGAGCGGGGCCTGACCCTGAATTGGTGCATGCCTGAATTTGTGCGCACCCCCTGCATCTCCATCCGCCAGGGTCGCCACCCGGTGGTCGAGGCCCGTTTGGCCGAAACCTCCAGCGGGGCTTTCATCGCCAACGACACCGAACTCGGACCCCAGACCCGCATGCAAGTCATCACCGGTCCCAACATGGGGGGCAAGAGCACCTACATGCGCCAGGTGGCGCTGATCGTGCTGTTGGCCAGCATCGGCAGCCCGGTGCCCGCCCGCGCGTGCACGCTGGGGCCGATCGACGCGATTCACACCCGCATTGGTGCCGCCGACGATTTGGCCAACGCCCAATCCACCTTCATGTTGGAAATGACCGAAGGGGCGCAAATTTTGCGGTCGGCCACGGCGCAAAGCCTGGTGCTGATGGATGAGATCGGGCGCGGCACGTCGACCTTTGACGGACTGGCGCTGGCGTCGGGCATCGCCGCCCACCTGCACGACAAAACGCAGTCGTTCACGCTGTTTGCCACCCACTATTTCGAGTTGACCGAATTCCCTGCCACTCACCGCGCGGCGGTGAATGTGCATGTCAGCGCCACCGAGAGTGGGAACGACATCGTCTTTTTGCATGAAATCCAAAGTGGCCCAGCCAGCCGCAGCTATGGCATCCAAGTGGCGCGACTGGCCGGCATGCCCAACGGCGTGCTGCAACACGCCCGCCACGCCCTGCAAGCCTTGGAGGCGCAGGCCCAAAACAGCCGCTCGCAGGTGGACTTGTTCGCGCCGCCCCCCGAGCCGATCGACGCTGGCCCCAGCCCCTTGCAGGCGCGCTTGGCACAATTGGACCCAGACACACTCACCCCCCGCGAGGCGCTGGACGCCTTGTATCAACTCAAGAAACTGACATGACTTACTGCGTCGGCATCAAACTCAAGGCAGGCTTGGTCTTTTTGTCGGACTCGCGCACCAACGCGGGCTTGGACCAGATCAGCACGTTTCGCAAAACCATCGTCTATGAAAACCCGGGCGACCGCTTCATGGTTTTGCTCTCGGCAGGCAACCTGAGCATCTCGCAATCGGTGCGCGAAATCTTGCAGGTTGAACAATTGCAAGAAGACCCCAAGCAGGAACCCATCACCATCTGGAATGCCAAAAGCATGTTCGACGCCGCCCGAATTTTGGGCCGTGCGGTACGCCACGTCTATGAGCGCGATGCCGGATCACTCAAGGCTGCGGGGGTCGAATTCAACGTGTCCCTGATTTTTGGCGGGCAGATCAAGGGCGAAAGCATGCGCCTGTTCCAGGTCTATTCGGCGGGCAACTTCATCGAGGCCACGGCTGAGACGCCCTACTTTCAGATCGGCGAGTCGAAATACGGCAAACCCGTGCTCGATCGGGTGCTGACCCCCGACACCCCGCTCAACGAGGCCGCCAAATGTGCCCTGGTCTCGATGGACTCGACGCTGAAATCCAATTTGTCGGTGGGGCTGCCCCTGGACATGGTCGTTTACCAGGCCGATCGTTTTGCCAGCGATCAGGTGCTGTGCATCGACGAGCACAACCCCTACTTTCACATGTTGCGCACCTCTTGGGGCGAGAAATTGCGCCAGGCGTTTGACGGCTTGGCCGACCCCATGTGGAACAACGAGCCCACCGATGTGCCGCTGCTCAGCGCTTCCGCCCGGGCCCGGGCCCTGCGCAAGATTCAAACGCCCGAAGACAAGCTGATCTGATCTGGCTTCAGGCCCACTCGATCCACCCCTGCTGGGCACTGACCCAGATCAGCACGCCAAACGCGATGCGGTACCAGGCAAAGGGCACAAAACTGTGGGTGGCGATGTAGCGCAAGAGCCAGCGCACACACAGCCAGGCGCTGAGGAATGAACAGACCAAGCCGACGGCAAACATCGGCAGGTCGCTCCAGGCCAAGATGTCACGTTGCTTGTACAGGCTGTAAACCCCGGCACCGATGAGCGTCGGCATGGCAAGATAAAACGAAAACTCGGTGGCGGCCTTGCGGCTCAAGCCCAGCAACATGCCTCCGATGATGGTCGCACCACTGCGACTGGTCCCAGGCACCATGGCCAGACACTGCACCAACCCGACCTTCAGGGCATCGAGCGGGGTCATGTTCTCCACATGGTGGATGCGCACGCGGTCGTCGGGGTGATCGTGCGCTGAGCGCGGCCGTTGGCGCCCCTCGGCCCACAGGATCACGAAACCGCCCAAGATGAAGGTGGTCGCCACCACCTGCGGGGTGAACAGGTGCGCCTGGATGGCCTTGCCCAACAGCAGGCCGAGCACGGCGGCGGGTAAAAACCCAATGAGCACATGGGCGGCAAACCGACGCGCTTCGCGCTGATGCGGCAAGGCCAGCAGCGTGCCCCAGACCTTTTGCCAATAGACCCAGATGACCGCCAAGATCGCACCCGTCTGGATCGCGATGTCAAAGACCTTGGCTTTTTCGTCATGAAAACCCAGCAAGCTGCCCGCCAAAATCAAGTGTCCGGTGGACGAAATGGGCAAGAACTCGGTCAAGCCCTCGACCACCCCCATGACAGCGGCCTTGATCAGTGTGAGGAAATCCACGGTGTCTCCAAAAGGTGCGCCGATTATCGCCGCTGGCAGGCCCTAAAATCGGGGCATGTCCCAAAGTGCCCCCCCAACCGCCACGTCAGGCAACAGCGCCCCATCCGCCCCCAGCCATTTTTTGCGCCAGATCATCGAGCAAGACCTGGCCCAAGGCACCTACGCCCAGCGCCGCTGGGCGGGCGCACCCGGCGATGCGGCACACCAGGCCCAAGGGCAACCCGATCCGGCGAAGATCCGCACGCGCTTTCCCCCCGAACCGAACGGCTATTTGCACATCGGCCACGCCAAAAGCATCTGCCTGAATTTTGGTCTGGCGCGTGACTACGGTGGGGTCTGCCACCTGCGCTTTGACGACACCAACCCAGAAAAAGAGGACACCGAGTTTGTCCACAGCATCATCGACGCGGTGCGCTGGCTGGGGTTTGACTGGGCGCAACCGGGTCAGGCCCCGGGCAGTGCCGCACCCTACCAAGCCAGCGATTATTTCGACTTCATGTACCGCGCCGCCGAACACCTGATCGAAGCCGGTCATGCGTATGTGGACGAGCAAACGGCGGACGAGATGCGGGTCAACCGAGGGGACTTCACCACGCCGGGCAAAAACAGCCCCTACCGCGATCGCAGCCCCGCCCAACACCTGGCCCGGTTTCGTGAGATGCGCGATGGCAAACACCCCGACGGTGCCATGGTGCTACGCGCCAAGATCGACATGGCCAGCCCCAACATCAACCTGCGTGACCCGGCCATTTACCGCATCCGCCATGCCGAGCACCACCACACCGGCAAGCGCTGGTGCATCTACCCCATGTACACCTTTGCGCACCCGATCGAGGATGCGCTGGAACAGATCACCCACAGCATCTGCACGCTTGAATTCGAGGACCAACGCCCCTTTTACGACTGGTTGCTGCAGCGCTTGATCGAGGGCGGCCTGCTGGCTGCGCCCGCGCCACGCCAATACGAGTTTGCCCGCTTGAACTTGACCTATGTGGTCACCTCCAAGCGCAAGTTGGCCCAATTGGTGGCGCAGCGCCACGTCAACGGCTGGGACGACCCCCGCATGCCGACCATCGTGGGCCTGCGCCGCCGGGGCTACACCCCCGAAAGCCTGCACTTGTTCACCGACCGCATCGGGGTGTCCAAGGCCGACAGTTGGATCGACTACAGCGTGCTCGAGGGCTGCCTGCGCGAAGACCTGGAGCACAAAGCCCACCGGGGCATGGCCGTGCTCGATCCGGTCAAATTGGTGCTGACCAACTGGGCCGAGGTGTTTGGCTCTGCTGCGCACACCGAGGACTGCACCCAACCCAGCCTGCCAACCAGCGCCCTCTTACACGGACAGACCCCGCCTCCAGAGCGGGTGTTCAAGATCGGTGCCCAGGTCTGGATCGAACGCGAAGATTTCGAAGAGGTACCTCCGAAAGGTTACAAGCGCCTCTCCCCCGGCCAAGTGGTGCGACTCAAAGGCGGGTATGTGATCGAGTGCACCGGGTGCACGCGCGACGATCAAGGTCAGGTGAGCGAAGTGCAGGCGCGGGTCATTCCCAACACCAAAAGCGGCACCCCGGGTGCCGACAGCGTGAAAGCCAAAGCCGCCATCACCTGGGTCGGCGTGAGCGATGGCGTACCCGCTGAAATTCGCTTGTACGACCGCTTGTTTGCCGATGCGCACCCGGACGCTGGTGGCAAGGACTTTTTGCAAGCCTTGAATCCCAACAGCCTAAAGGTGGTGCGTGGCTATGTCGAACCGTCTTTGGCCAGGGCAGCGCCAGACGACAAATTCCAGTTCGAACGCCATGGGTATTTCGTCGCCGATCGTGTCGACCACCGCGCCGAGCGGCCCGTGTTCAACCGCGCCGTCGGCCTGAAGGACAGTTGGGGCAAGTGAACGCCCACGCGCTGGGCTGACAAGCCCTGGGACTGCGCCCCCGACGGATCAGGACAAGGGCGCGTCCAGCGAGACCCACACGCGCCCCGCCTCGATCCGAACCGGCCAGACCCGCACCGATTCGCAAGCCGGGCCGAAGGTGGCCTCACCTGTGTGCAGGCTGAAACGCCCTTGATGAAGGGGGCATTCGACCTCTTCGCCCACGACCCAGCCCTCGCACAGACGCGCTGGCCCGTGGCTGCATGCGTTGTCGATGGCATGCACTTGGCCGCCCACGCGAAAGAGCGCCAACTCGGTTTCGTCGATTGTGACGGCAATGCCAGCGTCCTCAAACAAATCGGCCTCGGCGGCCACGTCATGCCATTGGCTCATGGTGAATCCACTCGGAGAAGGAGGGGGTTATTGCAACGGGCCCTTGAGCGCCTCAGGAATGGGCAGGGGCATGACCGGGATGCCCTCTTCCAGCAAATCACGGGTTTCTTGCAGAGACACTTGACCTCGGATGTGTCGCTCTTCGGTTTCGCCATAGTGGATCTTGCGAGCCTCTTCAGCGAACTTGTCGCCCACATCGACCGTGTGGGCCATGACATGCCGCACCATTTGCAACCAAGCGGCCTGCATCTGGGCGGGGCTGCTGGCAGGCTCAGCAACGGTCGCAGGCGTGCCGCCATGGTTCTCAGGGACTGAGGCGGGCACGGGTTCACGCGCGCCCGACAAATTCAGACGCGGGGCGCTGAGGCGCTTGACCACCTGATGGCTGGTGCACACGGGGCACTCGACCAAGTGGCGCGACAGTTGCGATTGGAAGTCTTCTTCGCTGCCGAACCAACCTTCGAACTCGTGCTGGTGTTCACATTGCAAATCCAGGACTTTCATGTCCTTTATTATCTGCCAAATGCCCCGGACGCACCACGGCCTGGGTGCGATCCCCCTGGCCCCATCAGGCCCTGACCGGGTCGCTTTGCCAGTCCAAGGACCAGCGGCCGTCGCGCACGTTTTGCAGCCACAACGCGCCGATCAGGGTTTTGGCGTCGGTGATCGTGCCGTCCATGCACCATTGCAAGACCTGCTCCGGGGTCGCGGTGAACAGGTCCAGAAACTCTTCCTCATCCAACTGGCGTTCACCTTGGCTCAAGCCGCGTGCGAACCAAACCTCAATGAATTCGGTCGAGTAACTGATGACCGGGTGCAAGACCCCAGCGCGGGCCCATTCACGGGCGCGGGTGCCGGTTTCTTCGAATAACTCGCGCCGGGCACAATCCAAAACCGCCTCACCAGGATCCAATTTGCCGGCCGGAAACTCGACCATGACCCGCCCCATGGGATGACGGTACTGACGCTCCATCAACACGCGCCCATCGTCGAACAGGGGGATCACCATCACCGCGCCGGGATGAATGATGTACTCGCGGCTGGCGGTGCGCCCATTGGGCAGGCGCACCCGATCGCGCACCGCATGCAAAAAATGGCCCCGCAACAGGGTTTCGGTGGCCAGACGGACCTCGCTCAGGTGCTCGTCGGCCATGGCGCGGGCCTCAGGTTCCCAGGGACTGCACGATGGATGAGGCGCACAGGGTCATCAGCCCGCCAGGGACCAAGCCCAGAATGAGCACCAGGGCGCCATTCAGGGTCAGCACGATGCGCACGTCCTTGCCTGCAGTGACCGTGGTGGCGGTGATGGGGCTGTCGAAGTACATGACCTTGATCACGCGCAGGTAGTAGAACGCACCGATCAAGGACATGATGACAGCAAAGATGGCCAGCGCGATGCTGCCGGTCTGGGCCGAAGCGATCAGGGCTTGCAACACCGAGAGCTTGGCGTAAAAGCCCACCATCGGGGGCACGCCCGCGAGTGAGAACAGACAGATCGACATGACGGCGGCGTACAGAGGGCTGCGTTGATTCAGACCGGCCAAGTCGGTGATCTCTTCGCTCTCAAACCCCTCGCGCGCCAGCAGCAAGATGATGCCAAAGGTCGCCAGCGTGGTCAGCACATAGGTGATGACGTAAAACATGGCCGAACTGTAGGCGTTGGCTGCCGGGGCGCTGTCACCATCGACGACGCCCGACATCAGGCCGATCAGCACAAAGCCCATCTGAGAGATGGTGGAAAACGCCAGCATGCGCTTGAGGTTGGTTTGTGCGATCGCCGCCAGGTTACCGACCAGCAGGGAAGCGACGGCCAACACGGCCAGCATCTGTTGCCAGTCGTGGGCCAAGGGCATCAGGCCATCGACCAACAGGCGCATGACCAGGGCAAAGGCGGCCAATTTCGGGGCGCCCGCGATCATCAGCGTGACCGCCGTCGGGGCGCCATGGTAGACATCGGGCACCCAGGTGTGAAAGGGGACCACCCCCATTTTGAAGGCCAGTCCGCACACCACGAACACCACGCCCAACACCAACACCTGGTGCTTGATTTGACCACTGGCGATGATGGCGAAGACTTCGGACACATCCAGCGTGCCCGTGGCGCCGTAGAGCATCGACAGTCCGTAGAGCAAAAAGCCACTGGCCAGTGCGCCGAGCACAAAGTACTTCATGGCGGCTTCGGTGGCCACCGCACTGTCGCGGCGCAGCGCGACCAGGGCGTAACTGGACAAGGTCAACAACTCCAGGCCGAGGTAAAGCACCAGGAAATTGTTGCCCGAGATCATGACAAACATGCCCAACAAGGCCAGCAGGCTCAGGCTGAAAAGCTCACCACCGCGCATCATGTCGCGCTCGGCGGCGTACGGTCGGGCATAGACCAGGGTGACCCCCACGGCGATGGCGGCAAAGCATTTGAGCCAATTGCCCATGGGATCAGAAACGACCATGTTGCCAAAGCCGTATGCGGTGCCTTCGGTCAGGGCAAACTGCGCCTGCACATAGGCCACGACGGCCAGGGTGAACAAAGACAGCACATAAGTCAGCGTGCGACCCTGGCCCTTGACACCCAAGTCAAGCAGTGCGATCAGGCAGGTCATGACCAGCAGGAAGATTTCGGGGGTGGCGACGACCCAACTTGCGTAATCCATGGTGGTGTGTTTCCTATCAGTTGGGCAACTTAGACTGAGCCACGTGGCTCAGCAGGCTGGACACCGAAGCGTCCATCACGTCGGTGAAGGGTTTGGGATAGACGCCCATGGCGATGACCGCGATGGCCAGCAAAGCCAGCATCAGGTACTCACGGGCGTTGATGTCGCTGAGTTCGCGCACCGCATCTTGGGTGACCGGACCCAGATACACCCGCTTGACCATCCACAGGGTGTAGGCGGCACCAAAGATCAGGGCCGAAGCGGCCGCCATGCCGATCCAGAAATTGACCTCGACGGCGGCCAAGATCACCATCCATTCACCGACAAAGCCAGCCGTTCCCGGCAAGCCACAGTTGGCCATGGCAAAAAGCAGGGCGAAAGCGCTGAAGCGGGGCATGGTGTTGACCACACCACCGTAGCTCGAAATGTCCCGCGAGTGCACCCGGTCATACAGGACGCCGATGCACAGGAACATCGCGCCCGAAACAAAACCGTGGGCGATCATCTGAACCAGGCCCCCCGCGACACCGAGCTCGTTGAAGAGGAAAAATCCAAGGGTGACGAAGCCCATGTGGGCGACCGACGAGTAGGCCACCAGCTTTTTCATGTCCTGCTGGACCATGGCGACCAGGCCCACATAGATCACGGCCACCAGCGACAGCGCCACGATCAAGCCGGCCCATTCGTGAGAGGCATCGGGTGCGATCGGCATCGAGAAGCGCAAAAAGCCATAGGCCCCCAGTTTCAGCATGATGGCCGCCAGCACGGCAGAACCGCCCGTGGGGGCCTCGACGTGAACATCAGGCAGCCAGGTGTGAACGGGCCACATCGGGACTTTGACCGCGAACGCGGCGAAGAAGGCAAAAAACAGCAGGGTTTGCACTGGACCCGGCAAAGGCAACTGGTGCCACTCAAACAGATCAAAGCTGCCCCCCGAGACCAGGTAGAGGTAGATCAGCGCGATCAGCATCAGCAAGGAGCCGAGCAAGGTGTAGAGGAAAAACTTGAAAGCGGCGTAGATCTTGCGCGGTCCGCCCCAGATGCCGATGATCAGGTACATCGGAATCAGGGTCGCCTCGAAGAAGACGTAAAACAGCATCGCGTCAACCGCGCTGAACACGCCAATCATCAGGCCCGACAAAATCAGGAAAGCACCCATGTACTGGTTGACGCGCTCGGTGATGACTTCCCAGCCCGCGATCACCACGATCACCGTCATGAACGCGGTCAGCAACACAAACCAGAGCGAGATACCGTCCACGCCCAGGTGATAGTTGACGTTGAAACGCTCGATCCACATGAACTTTTCAACAAACTGCAACTCGGCCGTTCCCAGCTGAAAGCCACCGTACAGCGGCAGGGTCACGAGCAAGCTGATCAGGCTGCCCAAGAGGGCAAACCAGCGCACGGTTTTGGCCTGGTCGTCACGACCCAGGGCCAGCAGCAAGGCGCCAAATGCGATCGGCGTCCAAATGGCAAGGCTTAGCAATCCCATGTTTGTTCTCTCAGTGTCAGGGGTTCAGCCAAACGAACCAGGTCATCAACATGAAGACACCCAGAATCATCAGCAAGGCATAGTGATAGAGGTAACCCGACTGCAGCTGGCGGGCCACGCCAGACACCCAGCCGACCAAGCGCCATGAACCATTGACGACGGCACCGTCGATGATGGCCTGGTCGCCCCCTTTCCACAGGCCCATGCCCAAGGCACGGGTCAGACGGGCGAGGATGTTTTCGTTGATCCAGTCCATGTAGTACTTGTTTTCCAACACGACCACCAGGGGCCGCAGCGCACGACCGATGGCGGCGGGGACCGCCGGGTGGATCAGATACATGTAGGCAGACAGCACCACGCCGCCCAAAGCCAGCCAGAAGGGCACGGTCGAAAAGCCATGGATCGCCATCGCCACAGGGCCATGGAACATGGCCTCGAGCTCGTGCATCACGTGGTGGCGCTCGCCATCGACCAAGATGGCGTCTTTGAAAAATTCGCCAAACAGCATGGGCTCGATGGTGTAGAAACCAATGACCACCGAAGGGATGGCCAACAAGACCAAGGGCAGGGTCACGACCCAGGGCGATTCATGCGGTTTGGCGTCGCCATGGTGGCCATGGTCATCGTGGTGCGCATCGGGGTTTTGGTCGTAGCGCTCTTTGCCATGAAAGACCAGGAAATACATGCGGAAAGAGTAGAAGGCGGTGATGAACACGCCCGCCAAAACCGCCCAGTGGGCAAAGCCAGCACCAGGCAAATGGCTTTCCGCCACGGCTTCGATGATGCTGTCCTTGGAGTAAAAACCAGAGAAGAAAGGCGTCCCAATCAGGGCCAGCGAACCCAACAGCGAGGTCAGCCAAGTGATCGGCATGTACTTGCGCACGCCACCCATGTAGCGAATGTCCTGGTTGTGATGCATGCCGATGATGACCGAGCCGGCCCCCAAGAACAACAAGGCCTTGAAGAACGCGTGGGTCATCAGGTGAAACACGGCGACCGAATAGGCCGACGCACCCAGCGCGACGGTCATGTAGCCCAACTGGGACAAAGTCGAGTAGGCGACGACGCGCTTGATGTCGTTTTGGATGATGCCCATGAAACCCATGAAGAGGGCCGTGATGGCGCCGATGACCAGCACCACGTTGAGGGCCGTGTCCGAGAGTTCATACAGCGGCGACATGCGCGCAACCATGAAAATGCCGGCAGTCACCATGGTCGCGGCGTGGATCAAGGCCGAGATCGGCGTCGGACCTTCCATCGAATCGGGCAGCCAGACGTGCAAGGGAAATTGGGCGCTCTTGCCCATGGCACCCACAAACAGGCACAGGCAGATCACGGTGACCAGCATCCAATCGTTGCCGGGGAACGTGATCTGGGCGAGCTCGTCGGTTTTGGCGAACACCTCGGTGTAGTTGAGGGTGCCGGCGTAGGCGGCGATCAGACCGATGCCCAAGATGAAGCCAAAGTCACCGACACGGTTGACCAGAAAAGCCTTCATGTTGGCGAAGACGGCCGTGGGCTTGTTGAACCAAAAGCCAATCAACAGGTAAGACACCAAACCCACCGCTTCCCAGCCAAAGAAGAGTTGCAACAGGTTATTGCTCATGACCAGCATGAGCATCGAGAACGTGAACAAGGAGATGTAGGCAAAGAAGCGGTTGTACCCTTCGTCCTCTTGCATGTAGCCGATGGTGTAGATGTGCACCATGAGCGAGACAAAGGTGACGACGCACATCATCATCGCGGTCAGTCCGTCGATCATGAAACCGATTTCCATTTTCAGGCCACCCACGACCATCCAGGTGTAGAGGGTTTCGTTGAAACGGGCGCCGTCGACCACGACACTTTGCAAAGTCAGGGCGGAGATGACGAAAGCGACCAGCACGCCCAAAATGGTCAGCGTGTGACACAGCGCGCGTCCCAGGCGGTTGCCACCCAAGTGGGTGCCAAAAATGCCAGCCAGGGCCGAACCCACCAGGGGGGCGAGGGGAACGGCCAGCAGGGTGGAGGCTTGGAGGGTTTGACTCATGGCGAAATCCGGCTTTAACCCTTGAGGGTGTTGAGTTCATCAACGTTGATGCTGGAGCGGTTGCGGAACAGCAGCACGAGGATGGCCAAACCGATGGCGGATTCGGCGGCCGCGACGGTCAGGATGAAAAACACAAAAATCTGACCCGCCATGTCGCCCAGGTAATGCGAGAAAGCGACAAAGTTCAGGTTGACGGCCAGCAACATCAGTTCGATGGCCATGAGCAAAACGATCAGGTTTTTTCGGTTCAGGAAAATGCCAGTGACCGAGAGCGCGAACAAGATGGCGCCCAGGGTCAAGTAATGGCCGAGGGTGACGCTCATGGCGATTCTCCTTGGTTGGGTTGGGCCGCTGGCGCGGGGCGCACGGGCTCGATCTTGACCAACTCCACACGGTCGCGAGCGCGCACGCGCACCTGCTGCGAGGGGTCTTGGTATTTGCTGTCCTTGCGCTTGCGCAAGGTCAGCGCGATGGCGGCGATCATGGCCACCAGCAAGATGACGGCGGCGATCTCCACCGGATAGATGTACTCGGTGTAGAGCAACTGGCCCAGCTCCTTGGTGTTGGGGAGCTCGCCCACCGGTGGTGCCTCAGCCACCCGAAAGCCCCCCATGAGCACCGCGGCCAGCTCCAGGGCCACAACTGCGCCCAGCGTCGCCGCCAGCGGGAAGTGGCGCCAAAAGCCCTGACGCAGGGTGTCAAGGTTGATGTCGAGCATCATCACCACGAACAGAAACAACACCATCACCGCGCCCACATAGACCAGCACCAGGGTGATGGACAAAAACTCGGCTTTGAGCAGCATCCAGATGCCCGAGGCCTGAAAAAAGGCCAGCACCAGATACAAGGCGGCGTGCACGGGGTTGCGGGCCGTGATCACGCGAAAGGCTGCAAACAGCAGCACAGCGGCAAAGACATAGAAGAAAGCAGATTGAATGTCCATGGGTGGGCCTTAGCGGTATTTGGCGTCAGCCGCTTTGTTGGCGGCGATCTGCGGCTCGTATCGGTCGCCCACGGCGAGCAACATGTCCTTGGTGAAATACAGGTCGCCCCGCTTTTCGCCGTGGTACTCGAAAATGTGGGTCTCGACGATCGAGTCGACGGGGCAACTCTCTTCGCAGAAACCGCAAAAGATGCATTTGGTCAGGTCGATGTCGTAGCGGGTGGTGCGACGCGTGCCATCGGCGCGCACGTCGGATTCGATGGTGATGGCCATCGCGGGGCAAACGGCCTCGCACAATTTGCAAGCGATGCAACGCTCCTCGCCATTTTCATAGCGGCGCAAGGCATGCAGTCCCCTGAAGCGCGGACTCGCCGGGGTTTTTTCCTCGGGAAACTGGATCGTGATCTTGCGCGCGAACATGTATTTGCCGGTGAGCATCATGCCTTTGAACAATTCGGTCAGCATGAAGCTGGACAGAAAATCGCGCCAGGAGAACGGTGCCGATGGGGTCAACGTGGTCATGGGGTTGCTCCGTGTCAGTGCCAAATGTTGTAGGAGGACTGCATCCACAGCCCAACGACAACCAGCCACACCAGGGTGACGGGGATGAAAATCTTCCAGCCCAGACGCATGATCTGGTCGTAGCGGTAACGCGGGAAGGTGGCGCGCACCCACAGGAACATGGTCACGACGACAAAGGTCTTGATCGCGAGCCAGATCCAGCCGGGGATGGCGTTAAAGAGTTCGCTGTTGATGGGGGGCAGCCAACCGCCCAGGAACATGATCACCGCCAGCATCGAGACCAGGATCATGTTGGCGTATTCAGCCAAAAAGAACATGGCAAAGGACATGCCCGAGTACTCGATCATGTGGCCCGCGACGATTTCGGATTCACCCTCGACCACATCAAAAGGGTGCCGGTTGGTTTCCGCCAAACCCGAGATGAAGTAAACGATGAAGATCGGCA
>JACCDX011050670.1_pt1 | contig 31447 bp, 37 predicted proteins | sample 7449681 | NCBI WGS metagenome assembly JACCDX01 (sample SAMN15323450, study PRJNA562643) | freshwater metagenome | isolation source: river surface water | place: USA:Blue River Watershed | collected 2017-08-18
CCAATTACGCCCTTTTCATCCTCTTCCGTCCAGGATGCCCCGTAGTGCTTGGCGAGACGGTTTTGGCTAATTGACCAGTAGTGCTCGGAATCAATCAGCGTGCCATCTAGGTCCCATAGCACGGCCACTGGAAAGGGGTTTTTTGACATTGCGTCAAGTCTAGTTGCGGCGTGAACTAGAGTTTTCATCTGGGCTAAGGAGTCAGATGCTGTCGGGTCGGGTGCTACTGGTTGCCTTCGAGGGCTGGAATGATGCCACAGAAGGCGCTTCTGGCGCACTCAAGGCGATCGCTGAACAGCTTCAGATGAACACGCTGGATGCGGTTGACCCCGAGGATTACTACGACTTTCAATTTTCACGACCCGTGGTCGAGTTTGATGCAACTGGCAATCGAATCATCTCTTGGCCGGGTTGCGAGCTTCTTCAGGCTTCCAACGAGCAGTTGACGCAAACCCCTGCGCTTCAGAATCTTTATGTGTTGCTTGGGACTGAGCCCTCGAGAAGATGGCTCAGCTTTGCTGGTGAGATCTTGGAGATGGTGCAGGACCGGGATATCGATTACGTCATCATGCTGGGTGCAATGCTTGCCGATGTCCCCCACACTCGGCCGATGCAGATATTTAGAAGCTCGCAAAATGAAGCTCTCCAGCAGCTTTTCGATCTAGAACCCTCCCGTTATGAGGGACCCGTAGGAATCTTGACGGTGTTGGCCCAAGCCTTTGAGGTAGAGGGAATTCCAGTGCTGTCACTCTGGGGATCAGTTCCGCACTACGTTCACAACACTACAAATCCAAAAGCCGCTCTTACCTTTCTGAACGAACTAGCTTCCCTCACTGAATTCACATTCGACACCTCGACTCTGGCCAATCAAGCATTTGAGTGGGAGCGCTCAATAGACGAAATGGCACAGGGCGATGATGAGATGTCTGCCTATGTCAGCCAGCTTGAAAAAAATCGTGACTCGCTCGATGACGAAGAAGTTTCTGGTGATGCACTCGCTCGAGAGTTCGAGCGCTATTTGCGTCAGCGCCCCGAATCACCCGATAAAGGCTAAACAGCCCCCACGCTAAGCAGTGCAAGCAGTCCGATTCCAACCATTATTCGCCAAATTACAAAAGGCATATAGGAACCGCGCTCTAGATACCTAAGTAACCAGGCAATCACCGCATAACCAGAAACGAAGCTCACCACTGTTGCGAGCGATGTTGCAAACAGTAAGTCTGCTGGCAAGTTACCAAAGCTCTGGATGAATTGATAAGCACCAGCGGCCAAAACGGCTGGAATTGCAAGTAGAAAACTGTAACGGGCGGCTGCCTCTCTGGTAAATCCAAGCATCAAACCAACGGTGATTGATCCACCAGATCTGGAAACACCAGGAACTAAAGCCAACGCTTGCCCAACTCCAAATGCCAGACCACTCTTCAGGTCAAGCTTCTCAATCGGCTTCGATTTCTTTCCAAATCGATCCGCTAAACCTAAGAACACACCAAAGACGATCAGTGTTATTGCGATAACCCAAAGCTGTCGCACGTCCTGCTCGATTTGCGACTCAAAAGCCAACCCCAGTACAACAATTGGCAAGCTGCCAATGATGATTAGCCAACCCATTTTCGCTTCTTGCGGTTGTTGCTTCCAGCTTCTAAAGCCTGCTGTAAACCAACTAGAAAGAATCGACCAAATTGTTTTTGCGAAATAAAGAACAACCGCAAGCTCTGTACCAATTTGGATTGTTGCAATGAATGCAGTCAATTGCGGCTTTGTAAGTTCTGAAAGTCCCATCAACTCTTGAGCAATTTGAACGTGTGCAGATGAAGAAATTGGGAGGAACTCCGTTAGCCCCTGTATAAGACCAAGAACTAGTGCCTCAAATAAGCTCACTGATCCTCAGCCTGCTCAAATGGCAAGTACTCACCATAGGTTTGCTGAAGTGCTTCCTCATAACCCAGGAATGCATCCTCGAGTTGTTCATAGGCCTTATTCAAAGCCTCATCTGAACCATCCCGCTTGGTAGCGGCAACGGCTAGGTGACGCTCTAGTGCTGAAACAAAATTCTGCAGAGCAACTGATGGATCTTCATGCATAACTAAAAGTTATCGCCTCTGAGCCTTGATTCCAAACACCTCGGCTAACGAATCTGCTCTCGTGCTAGATTTACCACTCGGAAGTCCGGGTGGCGGAATGGTAGACGCGCTAGCTTGAGGTGCTAGTCCTCGTATAGAGGGTGGGGGTTCGAGTCCCCCCTCGGACACAGTTGCTAAGTAGAATCCCTTGAGTGAGCAACCCTCAACTATCCCCCGCGATTAGCTACAGCATCGAGCACGCGAAAAGCCTCTTTAGCGGAAAACGAGTTCTCGCGCTCACTGGTGCCGGAATATCAACTGATAGTGGTATTCCCGATTACCGCGGTGAGGGAAGAGTTCAAAAGCACCCACTCACATTTGATGAATTCATGGGTTCAGAGCGCAATCGAGCACGCTACTGGGCACGCAGCTATGTTGGGTTTAGAAGAATTGAAAAAGCTCAAATCAATCCTGGTCACATTGCCCTTGCGCAGGCCGAAAACAGCGATCAATTAATGGGGATTATCACGCAAAATGTGGACGGCCTTCACCAAAAAGCGGGCAGTCAAAAAGTCATTGAGTTGCATGGAAGACTTGATCAAATCGCTTGCGTGGGCTGTGGAAAGCGAATTTCTCGCGCAGAGATGGATGAACTAATCCTCGACTTAAATCCCTTACTAACCCAAATTCAGGAAGTTGAATTCTCTCCGGACGGCGATGCAGAGATTGAAGTCGCCGACGATTTCAAAGTTCCCAATTGCAGCTGTGGGTTGCACTTCAAACCGGATGTTGTGTTCTTCGGCGAACAAGTTCCCAAAAGCAGGGTTGAGCTGGCGGAATCTTGGGTGGCTCAAGCGGAGGCGGTTTTAGTTGCCGGCAGTTCACTAACGGTAAATTCCGGTCTTCGATTAGTAAAGCAGGCCGCTAATCAAGGTAAACCTGCTGTTGTCGTCAACTTGGGTCCAACCAAAGCCGATAGCTTGGTGTCTGTCAAGATTAACCACTCGACTTCAGTGGTTTTAAAGGAGCTATTTAGTTGAGTGAGACAGTAATCGGATTTTTCCGGCATGGACAAACCGATTGGAATATAGATTTGCGTCTGCAGGGCACCGCCGATATCCCGATGAATGCCTTTGGAATCGCTCAGGTAGAGCGGGCTGCTGTTGAAGTGGCCAAACAACCTTGGGATTTCATTGTTAGCTCCCCACTAGGAAGAGCAAAAGAAACTGCAAGCATCCTTGGCAACGAGCTTGGAATCGAAGAAATCCTGGAAGAAAAACTTCTCCTTGAACGGGCGTTTGGGATTGGCGAGGGAATGCTTTATGACGAGTGGAGCACAAAATTCGCCCACCTGGACGAAATTCCAGGTGCTGAGTCCACAACCGAAATTACAGCTCGGGCGCAAAAATTACTTACTGAATTTCACTCAAACTTCGAAGGAAAAAAGATACTCGCCGTTAGCCATGGCGCTCTCATCAGGTTTGTCCTGCAGGTAGTGACGGATGGAACTATCCCACCCAAAGGGGAAAGACTTGAAAACGCATCTCTGAATATCGTTCGAAAAGTTGAAGGCTGGACTTTAGACCAGTGGTCGCCCAAACCCCTAGGAAGCTAGTTCCTGGGCAAGTTCAATCATCAGCTCCGCACTGTCTTCCCAGGTGAAAAACTGAGCTTGATCTAATCCCAATGCAGATTGCAGTTTCCAGGTGTTCTTGTCGCCTAGTCGTTTCACTTGCTCAGCAAATGCAATTTCATTGAAAGGTGCGAACCTGAGGCCCGCTGGTCCTGCGACTTCCTCGAAAATCTGAATGTCGCTCAGCACCACCGGGCACCCTCGCGTCATGGCCTCCACGACTGGAATCCCGAAACCCTCATCCAGGGATGCGCTAACCAAAGCTTTGGCGCGATACAGCCACTCGTGGTATTCCTCATCGCTGACACCATTTTCAAATCGAAGGTTTGCCGACATCTTTTTAGCCAAACGTTCCAATTGTAGCTTGCGAGCATCTGAGATTCGACTGAGTAGAACCAACGTATGGTCGGGTAGATACTTCATTCCCCTGATTAGGGTCTCGACATTCTTGTAACCAATGAAGCTACCCATATAGACAATCTCTTTGCTGTCATGTCGTAACTTCTTTTCAAGGCGCTCTGGCGCATCAGCTGCGTTATGGATCACATAAATCCGTCGTTTGGTCAGCCGGTGAACTTCCATCTGATCCTTAGTCGTCTCTGAGACCGTTGCTACCGCATCAGCCAAATTGAGTATGCGACGCTGGGGCCAGTAACTCAGATGAAATAGAAACCAAACAATTCGGATAAAAATGTTGAAATCCGCAGGTGGGGTTCTGTGGCGGTAATAGATCAAATCGTGCAGGGTGTATACCAGTTTGAAGTTTCTGCCCAAACCGGATGTTGTTTGCATTGGTGAGAACAAGACTTTGACGCCCTATTTGTTGAGCCTGAATCCTTGCAGGAGCTCCTTGGGCGATGCAATCGGATTGGTTTTGTGAATTCTAAGATTTCTATGGTTTGGCAGTTGCTTTGCCTGCTCGTCGCTATTTACTAGAACTGTAAGTTCCGTCAGTTCAAGCGCTGCCGTAATCAACCCAAGCGAGAATCTAGATATCCCATCAGGATGTATCGGGTCGATGTATCTTCCGTCAAACCAAAGGCCTTGCACTACCGCTCCAGCAGTTCGGCGAGACTTCCAGCAACCTCTGCTGGTGTTTCATAGTGTGTGAGATGTCCTGTCTTGGCAATAACTTTTAGTTCTGCCCCAGACCGCTGAGCCAGCGTCTTCTGTCCTGCTAGTGGCGCCACGATGTCTCTCTCCCCCGCCACGATAAATGTCTTGCTTGGCAGGTGCTGGGCATAATCCAACACATTCGAGCTGGTAGCTGCCTGATAACCCTCATAGACGCTCTGGTTTGTTGCATAGGTTGAGAAATGGGCCGAATGCTGGGCGTGAATGAACTTTCTGACGCCTTGTTTCCAGCTAGTGGTTAGCGCAACTGACATTCCGCGAACCACCAACTGGGAGCGAAGTAGGTTTGAGCCAGGCTTTTTGCCGAGTTCGTAGTAAGCATCGGCGATTGAGTTGATCAGACCACCCTTTTGGGTTGTTGTGATTGGATTTTGCAGCAATACCCGATCCGCGACCAATCCATCAGCTAATGCCCTGCTCAACACCAGGGTGCCAAAACTGTGAGCTAAAACCGCATCAAATGGTCCTGCTTTGTCAACAAAGTCAACTAACCAGCTTGAATAATTTTCAATTGAATGCTTGTCGCTTAATGGCCTTGTCTTCCCAAATCCCGGAAGGTCAGGAAGCACAAATCTTGCCTCTGGCAAAGCTCCAGCCACCCCTAATAAACCGTGATGATCGCCGCGAAAACCGTGCACAAATAAAACTCTTGGCCCGCCATCCCCCAGCTGCCAAGTAGCGGTGTCACCCACGTCAGCTCGTTCTAGTCGCAATTGAGCTAGTCGGAAAAGACGATCTGGTGATGTTTTCAACACCTGCACTCCACCAGTCTATTTGTCTCAGCCCCGCACTATCGTGGCTGTTAGGAGAAATCTTGTTAGACATTGAATTTGAAGCTGATTTACCAAGCTGGGCAAAAAAACTTGCGGTTTTTGACTTAGAGACGACCGGCCTAGAGCTCTCGACTGCTCGAGTAGTAACCGCTTGCGTGGCGGTGATTGACGCCAATGGCGAAATTGAGCAATTGGATGAATGGTTAGTAAATCCCGGAATTGAAATACCCGAAGTTGCAACCTCTGTGCACGGCATTACAACTGAGAAAGCGTTCAGTGAGGGCAAGGAAGCCAAGCTCGCAATTTCAGAGATTGTTTCAACGCTCAAGCATCTGAACCAAACGATGCCGCTGGTAGCTTTCAATGCTCCTTATGACTTCACAATCATGCAATTTGAAGCATCTCGTTATGGAGCGGATTCACTTATTCCAGCCCCGGTTATTGACCCACTCGTTATTGATCGTAAGTTGCGGTTCGGACCTGGAAAGAGAAATCTGACAATTCTTTCCGACCTATATGGAGTCAGGTTGGCCGATGCACACAACTCAACAGCCGATGCGGTTGCGGCGGGTCGGTTGGCGCAGAAACAGGCAGCTAAGTATCCCGAACTTAAGCAAGACGTAAACAAGCTGCACGATTTGCAAATCAAGTGGTCGGAAGCGTGGACCAAAAACTTCCATGACTGGCTAGAAAAAGAAAACCGCCCGGTGGACCGGGCGGAGATCGGCTGGCCGATTAGGGCTAGCTGAAGTTCTTGTAACGCTCGTTGAATCGCTCAACGCGACCTGCGGCGTCCATAATTCTTTGCTTTCCGGTGTAGAAAGGGTGGCTCGCTGAGCTGATTTCCACGTCATAAACCGGGTAGCTGTTTCCGTCCTCCCACTGAATCGTCTTGTCAGTGGTAATGGTCGAGCGGGTTAGAAAGGCGAAGCCAGATGCGAGATCGCGAAAGACTACTGGCCCATAGGCAGGGTGAATGTCAGCCTTCATTTTTTCCTTCTTGGATTTGCTTGAGAACGCCTAAGAATAGCAGGAAAACGGGACTAAAACTAGCTGGCAATTACGCGGAAGCGGCCAGATTCATAGTCCACCCGCAACGGATAGCGGAAGGCTTCACTGACTGAGGCTGAGGTAATGGTTGCGCCTAGCTCTCCCTTAGCCAGGACTTTGCCGTCTTGCAGAATTAGGGCGTGGGTAAAGCCAGCTGGGATTTCCTCCAGGTGGTGGGTGACCATAACCATCGCCGGCGCAGCATTACTGGTGGCATAGCCGCTGAGTAGTCGAATGGTTTGTTCCCTCGCACCAGGATCCAAGCTTGCGACCGGCTCATCAAGTAACAAAAGCTCTGGATCTGTCATTACTGCCCGAGCTATTTGCACGCGCTTGCGCTCGCCATCACTAAGCGTTCCAACAGGTCGCTCTTCATAACCGGACAGAGCCCATTCCGAAAGAACTCGTCTTGCTCTTCTTTCGTCAAGCGCCTCGTACTCCTCATTCCAGCGCCCAACAATTCCGTAACTGGCTGTCAAGATGGCATCGAGCACAGATTCACTGCTGGGTATTTGGGAGACAAGCCCAGAGGAAGCAAAACCGATTCTGGTTCTCAGCTCAAAAACATTTACAGCACCAAGCTCTTGTTCGAGAATGGTGGCTTTACCCTCGGTTGGTTGAATTTGTGCAGCGCAAAGACGAAGCATGGTTGTCTTGCCAGCACCATTGGGTCCAATGACGACCCAACGCTCCGAAGAGTCGGCAATAAAGCTCAGCGAGCTCAAGACCGGCTTGCCCGATCGAGCAACACTTACATTTTCGAGATTTATTACCGTTGACATCGCCAAAATCCTACCTCCCCTGTCTTGATTGGCTGGTCAGCGCCAAGCTTGCCACTAACATTTCCTCAACTGAGGCAAGGAGTGACATGGCAAGGTTCCTTGTGCTATTTGATGTCGACTCCACCCTGATCAACGAGGAAGCCATCGAGGTTTTGGCCGAAGAGGCCGGTGTTCGTGCCCAGGTCGCTGAAATTACCGAAGCTGCAATGCGAGGCGAATTGGATTTCGCGCAGTCACTGAGACTCAGAGTCCAAATGCTTGCAGGAATACCTCAATCAAGGCTGGAGCTGGTTAGAGAAAAACTGACGCTTACTCATGGTGCCGTGGAGCTTGTAGCGGCCATTCACTCAAAAGGCGGGGTTGCAGCAGCTGTCTCGGGCGGCTTCAACCAACTTCTGGAACCCATTCGCCTCGCTCTCGGGCTAGATTTCGTGAAAGCCAATGACCTGGAGATTGAGTCTGAGCGATTAACTGGCAAAGTGATTGAACCAATAGTTGATCGCTCAGCGAAGGCTGAATTTCTGAAGATTCTGCAGGACCAGCTTGGACTGCCTCAAGAAAAGACAATCGCCGTCGGTGATGGTGCAAACGACATTGAGATGATTCAACAAGCAGGACTAGGAATTGCGTTTTGTGCAAAGCCTGCGCTTCGCGAACATGCAGATGTCTCGATTGATAAAAGAGACCTCGCGGAAATAATCAGTCTTTTGCCTTAGGCGCCAGTTGAGTGCAGTCCACCATCAACATGGATAATCTCCCCGGATGTAGCAGGGAAGAAATCACTCAGTAGCGCAACAAGTGCCTTCGCAGCAGGATCTGTGTCAGAAAGATTCCAGCCCAGTGGTGCCCGATCAGTCCAAAGCTCTTCCATTGTTGCAAAGCCTGGAATCCCCTTGGCCGCGGTTGTTCTGAGCGGACCTGCAGACACCAAGTTCACACGGATTCCGTCCTTACCAAGATAGCGGGCTAGATATCTGGCAGTTGATTCAAATGCAGCCTTTGCAACGCCCATCCAGTCGTAAACCGGCCAAGAGATAGTTGCATCAAAAGTCAGACCAACCACTGAGCTGGGATTATTCAGAACTGGCTGACATGCCACCGTGATGGATTTGAGTGAATAGGCAGAAACCTGAACCGCCGTTGAAACATCCGCCCACTCGGTTGATAAGAAATTTCCACCCAGGGCGGTTTGCGGTGCAAATGCAATCGCATGCACGATGCCGTCCAGTGAACCAACTGTGCTGCGAATGCGTTCCGGCAGCGCTGCTAAATCCTCATCATTAGTTGCGTCGAGTTCAATCACTTCAACTGGCTTGGGTAGCCGCTGCGCAATTTTCTGGGTGATGGGAAGCATGCGCCCAAAGCTACTTAGAACGACTTCCGCTCCCTGCTCCTGCGCGATTCTCGCCGCCGCAAATGCGATTGACGCCTCAGTCAAAACGCCTGTAATCAAAACTTTCTTACCTGCAAGAATTCCCAATTTCAAACCCTTCCTCTGGTTGCCAAGACTAGTGCCCCATGCCTAAACCGCCATCGACTGGAATTACGGCCCCTGAAATGTAGCTTGCTTGTTCAGAGGCAAACCAGGCAACAACCTTGGCAACTTCTTCGGCTTCAGCGAACCTTCCAACTGGAATTTGAGAGCGGTATTTATCCGCCAGGTCCTGAGGCAGCGCGGCGGTCATGTCGGTATTAATAAAGCCTGGAGCAATCACATTTGCTGTGATGTTCTTTGAGCCAAGTTCCCGCGTGATGGATCGCGCCATACCAACCAAGGCACTCTTGCTGGCTGAGTAGTTAACCTGACCGGCACTGCCATACAAACCTACGACTGAACCAATTAGAATTATCCGACCGAACTTGGCCTTGAGCATGCCTTTGGTTACTCGCTTCACTAGACGGAAAACTCCAGTCAAGTTTGTGTTGATGACTTCCTCAAACTCTTCCTCAGACATTCGAAGCAGCAAGTTGTCCTTGGTGATTCCTGCGTTGGCAATCAGTATCTCAACTGGCCCTAGCTTCTGCTCGACCTCGCTCAATGCCAAATCAAGTGAGCCTGAATCCGTAACATCGGCAACAACCGTTAGTGCGCCAGTTGGCCCTTGCCCAGATCGAGCCGTCACGGCGACTTTGTATCCAGCCGATACGAGCTCTTCGGCAATGGCGTAACCAATCCCCCGATTTCCACCGGTTACTAGGGCGACTCTTTGCATGTCTGACCTTTCGGGGAATACTCGAGACCACTTAGCGTTATGTTTAGAAAGTCTATTGTTTTGGAACCTAGGAGCTGAATTGGCGAAGCGGCAAAGCGTGACATCGCTGGAGCTTTCGCCTGAACAAGAGCGCAAACAGCGCATGATTCGCTATTCCGTGGCTATGAGCATCAGGACCCTTTGTATCGTCCTAGGTGTGGTTTCCACAGGCATCTGGATGTGGATCTTCTTCGCCCTCGCCATCTTCTTGCCCTATTTCGCCGTAGTTATGGCCAACGCCCAGGGTGGTCGCAGCAAGAGCCAAAGTGAGCGACTGGCACCCAAGGTCACTATTTCTGCAAACGAAATGAAAATTGACTGATCAGACCAAGTGCTCTCGGGCTGGATGCGGGAGCTCCGCTGTGAAGCTGGTGGATTGGCGTAATCCCAAAATTCATGCCGAAGATCGAGTCAAGACTTGGGGCGCCTGTGATGAGCACACCCAGTATCTGATTGACTATCTATCTGCCCGAAATTTTTTCCTAAGGACTAGAGAGATTGAAGCAAAGCACAGTTAGAAGATGGGGCCCTTGGTTGGCTCTGGTTGTGCTTTTTGCGGTTGCAACATCACTTCTGAGCAATTGGCAATTTGAACGTCGCCAAGAAAGAGTGAGTCAGATTCAGCAGGTGCTGGAAAACTATGACCAACCGGCAATCCCCCTAAGCGAATTGCAGTGGACGCCGCAGGAGCTACCTAACTCTCTGGAGTGGCGACCAGTGAAGGTTTCGGGTCAGTACCTGCCAGAAGTTTTCTTAGTTCGCAATCGTCCGCTAGCTGGACAGGCTGGCTTTTTACAGCTGGTTCCGTTTCAGGTGGATGATGGCAGCATCTTGATTATTGAAAGGGGTTGGCTCCCTGCATCCTCTCTATTGACTCAACCGCAATCAAACCCAAGCCCCGCTCCCGGAAAATATGAATTGATTGTGAGGGTGCGTGCGGGAGAAGTGGACCTAGGTCGTGAGCCAGCCGAGACACTGGCCTCGATTGATCTTGCTGAAGTATCGGAGCGACTGGGAATGGAAAACGTGATAGTCGACTACTACGGACGACTAGTTTCGGAAAACCCAGCTAACAGTCAAGCCCCGCTTCCGATGCCCAAGCCCAGCTTGAATGAGGGAAACCATCTGTCCTATGCCATTCAGTGGATCATCTTCGGATTGATGGCCTTTGGTGCTTTTATCTGGGCCTATCGCAATGATCAGCGGTTGGCAGCAGAAGCTAGAGGTGATGCACCCAAGAGAGAACGGAAGAAGGGTCAGGCCGACAAAGATGCTGAATTCGAAGATGCTAACCAGTAGGCTTCTGCCATAACGAAGGGATTGTCATGAGCGTTTTGCAAGTGAGATTGATAGACCGAGTTGTGCCACGCAGTCGAATTTCTGACTTGGCTCTAATTTCTGCAGGTGCCGGTTTGACGGCAGTTCTTGCCCAAATTCAAATCCCTATGTACCCGGTTCCCATGACCCTTCAAACTTTCGCGGTACTTCTGATTGCCGCAGCCATGGGTCCATGGCGAGCCCTCTCCTCGATGGGACTCTACGTTGCCCTTGGCGCAGCCGGCTTGCCGGTTTTCGCTGGAGCTAAAGCGCTGGGACAGGTATTGCCAACCGCTGGCTACCTTTTCGGTTTCGCGGTAGCGGCGGTCGTGGTTGGTCTTTTAGCGAATCGTGGATTGGTAAAGAAGCCAGCAGCTGTGTTGGTGAGTTTTCTAGCAGGCAGCGCGGTTATTTACTTCTTTGGCGCTGGCTGGCTTGTGGTCGGACTCGGCATGAATGTTCAGCAGGCGATTCTGGCTGGAGTAGTGCCATTCCTAATTGGTGATGCTGCAAAAGCCCTGTTGGCCGCTGCGGTTTTGCCGGCGGCTTGGAAGCTAGTTCGCTAAATAGAGAAACCGATAGCGCGCATCATTTCGCGACCATCTTCAGTGATTTTCTCTGGCCCCCACGGCGGCATCCAGACCCAGTTGATGCGAAAAGCTTCCACTACCCCATCCAGCGCTTCAGCAGTTTGCTCTTCAATTACGTCCGTTAGAGGACAACCTGCGGACGTCAGGGTCATGTTAATGAGCAGGGCTCCATCCTCGGATTCCTGTAGACCATAAATCAAACCAAGATCAACTATGTTTACGCCGATTTCGGGGTCGATGATGTTCTTCATCGCCTCAATTACCTGGTCGTATTTTGCTGCGGGTAGATCTTTTGCGCTCATGCAGAAGCCTTGAGGTAACGGTCGTAACCTTCGTTCTCCAGTCTTGCTGCAAGTTCTGCGCCACCCTGCTCGGCTAGCTTTCCGTTTACGAAGACGTGAACGAAGTCTGGCTTGATGTAATTCAAGATTCGGGTGTAGTGAGTGATGAGTAGTACTCCAAGATTGTTGTTGGCATGTGCTCGGTTGACACCCTCGGAAACAATTCTTAGTGCGTCAACGTCCAGGCCTGAATCAGTCTCATCCAAAATTGCAATTTTCGGCTTTAGAAGTTCAAGCTGCAAAATCTCATGGCGCTTCTTTTCACCACCGGAAAAGCCCTCATTAATGTTTCGCTCGGTGAAGTCAGGATCCATTCGAAGATTGCTCATCGCAGTTTTCAGCTCGCCGACCCACTCCCTGAGCTTTGGTGCCTCTCCGCTAATTGCTGTCTTGGCGGTTCTGAGAAAATTAGAAACAGAGACACCAGGGACTTCTACCGGGTATTGCATTGCTAAAAACAAACCGGCGCGAGCACGCTCATCAACACTCATCTCAAGTACGTTTTCACCATCCAGCAGGATCTCTCCCTCGGTAACTTCATACTTCGGGTGTCCAGCTACTGAGTAAGCAAGAGTCGACTTACCAGAACCATTCGGACCCATGATGGCGTGGATTTCGCCGGATCGAACGGTTAGGTCAATCCCATTCAAAATCTGCTTATTACCTTGGTCGGTAATGACCGAGACATGCAGATTCTTAATTTCCAGTGTCGACATTGTCTTCCTTACTATCCTTCGTACTCAACAAAAACTTCATCGTTATCAATCAAAACTTCGTAGGTGCCTACCGGTTCATAGGCGGGTAGCGACAAGGGCTTTCCCGTATTTAGATCAAACTTTGCTCCGTGCGCCCAGCATTCAATGGTTTCGTTATCAACAAAACCCTCTGACAGGGAGATTTCCCCGTGAGAGCACTTGTCGTCAAGAGCCTTAACTTCTCCATTCGGAGTGCGAATGATTGCAAGCGCGTGCTCGCCAATCTTCACTCTGATTGCTTTACCAGGCTTGAGATCAGCCAGAGCACAGATTCGAACTGCCATTAGCTTCCTGCCTTCTCAAGCTCTGCTTCAATAATCGAAATAAGACGTTGCTCGACTTCTTCAATTTCAATCTTCTGAATGATTTCGCTAAGGAAGCCGCGGACAACCAGTTTCTTGGCTGAAACCTCATCAATTCCCCTGGCCATCAGATAGAACAGCTGTAAATCGTCAAATCGACCCGACGCACTCGCGTGACCTGCTCCAGCAATCTTTCCTGTTTCAATCTCGAGGTTGGGCACTGAGTCAGCTCTTGCACCATCAACCAACAAAAGATTGCGATTGAGCTCATAGGTGTCAGTGCCAACAGCGCTCTCGCGAATTAGGACATCCCCAACCCAAACTGTATGGGCGCCAGCTCCCTGCAGAGCTCCTTTGTAGGCAACATTCGACACACAATTCTCTGCAATGTGATCGACGTAAGGTCGGTGCTCAAAGTAATTTCCAGTATCAGCAAGGTACACGCCATACATGTTGACTTCCGCCCCAGCTGAGTCAAGTTTCACGGCTGGCACAACTCTCACCAAATCTCCGCCCATGTTTACAACGATGTGTTTGAGCTTGCTAGCGCGGCCTAGCTTGGCAAACTGAGTTGAGATGTGGGTTGAGCCACTCTCCCACTCTTGCAGGCTCACAAAGTTGAGCTCCGCACCATCTTCCAAAACGATTTCAACGTTCTCAGCCAAGGCTGCAGAACCAACGTGATCCAGCACAAGCGTCAACTTGGAGTGGTTTCTTACGTGCACGAAAATGTGAGCCGCAGTTGCCTCTTTTGAAGCCGGAGATATTTTTACAAACTGAGGCTCTGCTACCTCGGTATTTGCAGGCACTTCAATCAGGAGCGTCTTGGATGCGTTTGTCCAGGCAGCCGCAGCAATTCTGTCCTCAGGTAGGCCGGCGCTGCCGACGATGGAGTCTGAAGAATCAATCCATTTGCTAGCCAGCGGACTGCTTAAGCTCAGCTCAACGTCGGACTGGCCTATCTCTCCCATGACTTCGCTGTCTAAACCGCGCAGTTTGTCCTGTGGGATATATCGCCAGATCTCCTGGGTTTTGGAAATCTCTGGAAAATCAGAAACGGAAGTGGACTTTGGTCTTTCACTTCTGGTTTGAATTGGGACGCCGTGTGAGTGCGCTGTTACTCCGTGTTGACTCACTATCCAACTGCCCCTTCCATCTGCATCTCGATGAGCTTGTTTAGCTCAAGCGCATACTCCATTGGGAGCTCCTTGGCAATCGGTTCTATGAATCCTCGAACGATCATTGCCATTGCTTCATCCTCTTCGATACCTCTTGATTGCAGATAGAAGAGCTGCTCTGCACTAATTTGCGAAACTGTTGCTTCGTGACCCATCGAAACGTCATCTTCGCGGATGTCATTTGCAGGATAGGTGTCCGAACGGGAGATAGTGTCAACCAGCAGCGCGTCACAGCGAACGGTGTTAGCCGAGTGGTGAGCGCCGGGATTCACTCGAATCTCTCCGCGATATGAAGTTCTACCGCCGCCTCTTGCAATTGATTTTGAAACGATTGAGCTGGTTGTGTATGGGGCTAGGTGAATCATCTTTGCGCCAGCGTCCTGGTGCTGGCCTTCACCGGCAAAAGCAACCGATAGGGTTTCTCCCCTTGCATGCTCACCGGCCAAAATAACGCTCGGGTACTTCATGGTTACCTTTGAACCAATGTTTCCGTCAATCCACTCCATGGTTGCACCCTCGTGCGCGATCGCACGCTTAGTGACTAGGTTGTAGACGTTGTTTGACCAGTTCTGGATGGTCGTGTAGCGAACACGAGCATTCTTCTTGACGATGATCTCAACAACTGCACTGTGAAGCGAGTCAGACTGATAAACAGGAGCGGTGCAACCCTCGATGTAGTGCACATATGATCCCTCATCAGCAATAATTAGCGTTCGCTCAAACTGCCCCATGTTCTCAGTGTTGATTCTGAAGTAGGCCTGCAGTGGAATCTCAACGTGGACTCCCTTTGGAACGTAAACAAATGAGCCACCGGACCAGACCGCGGTGTTTAGAGCAGCGAATTTATTGTCGCCGGCTGGAATTACGGTACCGAAGTACTCCTTGAAAAATTCAGGATGCTCTTTGAGTGCAGTGTCAGTGTCAAGGAAAATTACGCCCTGCGCCTCTAGATCCTCACGAATCTGGTGATAAACAACCTCAGACTCGTACTGCGCTGCAACACCAGCGACCAATCGCTGGCGTTCTGCTTCCGGAATTCCCAGGCGCTCGTAGGTGTTTCGGATGTCTTCGGGCAAATCTTCCCAAGTCTGGGCCTGACGCTCGGTTGAGCGAACAAAATACTTGATGTTGTCAAAGTGGATGCCGGAAAGATCAGATCCCCAGGTGGGCATTGGCTTGCGCAGGAAGAACTCGTAACCCTTGAGTCTTCGCTCAAGCATCCAATCGGGCTCGCTCTTCAGCTCGGAGATGTCTCGAACTACTTCCTCGCTGATTCCTCGTCTGGCCGAGGCACCGGCAGTGTCCTTATCGGACCAGCCAAACTCATAGTTCCCCAGGGCATCAAGCTCTGGGCGGTCGATGATTTTCTCGGACACTGAGTACCTCCTAATTCCGTAAGTACAACCCGCCAAGGTTCTCGGTATTCCTGCGGTAAAGCCGTGAGAGACTGGGGGGAAGAAATCTAGGCTATTTCTAGATCAATAATAAAACTAGTAAGGATTACCTAAGTTGACCCTGGTCGCTAACCCGATTTCACGAGCCTTTTCTTCGCTTACTTCCCCAAAGCGACTGCGACTGTTCGTCTGGTTGTCATTAGCTACCCAGATTCTGATTGTCGTTACAGGTGGATTGGTAAGACTCACGGGCTCAGGACTTGGTTGCCCTACCTGGCCCAAGTGTACCGATGACTCATTGGTGTCCACTCCTGAAATGGGAATTCATGGCCTTATTGAGTTTGGCAATCGTCTGCTCACCTTCGTATTGCTAATCGTGGCACTTCTGACCTTCGTTACTGTGCTGCGCATGCGTGAGGATCGCAATGTTTTGATCAAGCTCACTATCGGCTTCTTCGGGTTCGTTGCCCTGTTTATAGTTGGGCTGGTTCTGGCCGTTGGCGCTATTGATGTTGCTTCAATTTCAGTGCTTACGGCATCTGGGCTCGGCATGCTGAGCATTGCGTTAGCTTTTGTTTTGGTTGCTAGGAAATCAGATAAAAAGAGTTTGGTTGTTCCCGCTTTTGGGCTTGGTTTTGGCATCATTTTGCAAGCGGTAGTGGGCGGTATCACGGTGCTGACAGAACTGAACTCTTGGATTGTTGGCCTCCACTTCCTAATTTCAGCAGCGCTGATTGCCCTGGCTTCAGTTCTCGTCTATAGAGCACTTCCCAAACCAGCATCACAGGTTGCCGGGATAGCAAGTCAACTTCGACTTCCAACGGTGTTCGTGTCAGCAATCACGATTGTGGTTGGAGTTTTGGTCACGGGCGCAGGTCCACACGCTGGAGATTCAAACACTCCAAGAAATGGATTGGATCTCGAACTCTGGCAGCACTTTCATTCCTACCCGGGCTACTTGATGCTCGGGTTGGCATTCCTACAGTGGTTTTTTCAGGTTAGATCCTCAAAGAGTCCCTTATCTGTACTCCCCTCTCGAACTCTGACCCTTCTGCTACTCGTAACAATCGCTCAGGCGATTGTCGGTGTAGTGCAGGCAAGGCTTGGCGTTCCTGAATTTTTAGTTGCCCTTCACATGCTGGGAGCAGCTGTTTTGTCTTCCTTGGTTACCTTTCAGTTTCTAGTACTCAGACGTGTTTCATGAAGACGGTTTTCTGGTTTCGAAGAGACCGCAGACTCCAGGACAATGAGGCCCTGAGCTTTGCAGCACACGAATCCAGTGAGCTTTACCCGCTCTATGTCTTTCCAACCGATATCAGTAGCCTCACTCCCCTGCGTCAAGCGTCTGTAATTGAATCGGTCAAGAGCCTGGCGAGCAGCATCCCAGCCGGCCTCAACATAGCAATCGGTGATGCTGCAGAAGAAATCGCGAGTTTTGTTAAAAAGAGCGGTATTCAAAGTGTCGTCGCGACTCGGGCCTATGACACAAACGGGATGCTCGAGCAGGCAAACGTAGCTGAAAAACTGCATTCACTCGGAGTCTCGCTAAATCTGGTTGGCAGCAACTACGCGATTGTCCCAGGCACTGTTCGCAAGGACGATGGATCACCGCTTCGGGTCTACACGCCTTTCTATAAGCGCTGGGCATTACTTGACTGGGGTAATCCATTCAAGTTGGACATAGCGAGCGTTAACTGGAAAAAGGTATCAACACTATCGATACCGGCCGTTCAAGGTAAGACGACATTTCCAGTGAAGGCATCGGAGGCGTTTGCTCTTCGCACCTGGCTGAGATTCAAAGAGCGAGCTCTAATGAATTACCACGAAGACCGAAACAGGACAGACCTATCTGGAACCTCGCATCTGTCACACGCGCTTGCACATGGTGAAATCCACCCCCGTACTCTTTTGGCGGAGCTTGGCGATAGCCAGGGCGAAGAGGTTTTTAGAAAAGAAATTGCTTGGCGAGAGTTTTACGCGGATGTACTGTTCCATAATCCACACACTCTGACTGAGTACTATGAGCCGCGCTTTGAGAAAATGCGTTACGACAAGCCGAACACGCCGAAATTCAAGGCCTGGCAAGAGGGCAAGACCGGCTATCCGATAGTGGATGCTGCAATGCGGCAATTGGTTGAATCTGGCTGGATGCACAACCGTTCTCGAATGATTGTTGCCAGTTTTCTAGTGAAAGATCTGCACATCGAGTGGCAGCATGGCGCTGAGTATTTTGAGAGGCATCTCACCGATTTTGATCCAGCTTCAAACTCTCATGGATGGCAGTGGACCGCTGGTTGCGGAACTGATGCATCCCCCTACTATCGGATTTTTAACCCAATTTTGCAGGGGAAAAAGTTTGATCCAAATGGCGACTACGTTCGAAAGTGGGTTCCAGAACTAAGGCACATTGATGGTGATTTGGTTCACGAACCTTGGAATCTAGTCGATGGCTATAGCCAAGGTTATGCAGAGCGAATTGTTGATCACGATCAGGAGCGCGCGGAGTCGCTGCTGAGACTTGAGGAAATCAAAGCGAAAGATTGATTAGCGGGTCGATCGCAATAGCTAAGAAAATCAAAGTCAAGTGTGAAATTGATCCGTGGAACAAACGCATTGGGTTTGCTTCTTGTCCATTCCTGGTGGCTCTCGCAAGCTTGTATGACTCAAGCATGAACCAGATGCCGGAAGTTACGGCAACCGCGGAATAAATAAGACCCATATTGGCCACTGGAATCAACAGAAGTGTTGAAGCAAAATAGGCCCAGCTGTAAAGAACGATTTGTCCTGTTACAACTTCGCTCTTCGATACAACCGGCAGCATTGGCACATTGGCATTGCGATAGTCGTCTTGGTACCTGATTGACAGCGGCCAGTAGTGCGGCGGAGTCCAAAGGAAAATAATTAGGAATAAAACAATTGCGCTAAGTGAGATTTCATTTGTAACCGCTGCCCATCCGATCAGAGCTGGCATAGCACCTGCTGCCCCACCCCAAACTATGTTTTGGGGCGTGCGTCTTTTCAAACCCAGCGTATAGACGAAAACATAAAAGAGGATCGCTGCCAGAGACAGCAGAGCCGATAGCAGATTAATGAATACGGCAAAAAAGACAACCGAAATGATTCCGATTGCCCAGGCAAAGACCAAAGCCTCTTTGGTCGTTAGTTCACCTGTGACCAGTGGGCGATTCTTGGTTCTACCCATCACGCGATCTATGTCAACGTCGATGTAACAGTTGAAGGCGTTGGCACTGCCGGCAGATAGTGCGCCGCCGAATAGAACGCCAAGGATCAACCACAGACTCGGAATGCCCTGTTGGGCCAGAATCATGGTGGGCACCGTCGAAATCAAAAGCAGCTCGATGACCCGTGGCTTGGTCAGGGCGAAATAAGCCCTGGCCTTGGAGAGTAGGCGCGCGCTAAGTTGCTGGCTGGTTGACATTTGTTCCAGTCTAAAGCCGCCAGGGGGTCGCCAAGGCCTGCGGGTATAGACTTCCAACAACGCCAGAGCAGTGTTGCTGCGCCAATTCCAATCCCTATTAGTTAGGACCCCTCCATTGCTTAGCTGGAACGAATTAGATGATTTAGCTGTAAAGACAGCAAAGGTATTAGCGGCAGATTCGGTTGAAAAGGTTGGCAATGGCCACCCCGGTACCGCCATCAGTCTTGCCCCAGCCGCTTACCTCCTATTTCAAAAAGTAATGCGTCACGACCCAAGTGATGACCGCTGGATTGGGCGCGACAGATTTATTCTTTCGGCTGGCCACTCGTCTCTGACCCTCTACACGCAGCTATTTTTGGGTGGCTTTGGTCTTGAATTGAAAGACCTTCAAGCCCTGCGAACTTTCGGTTCTTTGACCCCAGGCCACCCGGAATACGGCCACACCAAGGGAGTTGAAATCACTACCGGCCCGCTAGGGTCAGGACTTGCCTCCGCCACCGGTTTTGCAATGTCCACTAGATTTGAAAGAGATATATTCGATCCAAATTCCACTTCAGAATCACCTTTCGATCACTTTGTCTATGTAATCGCTAGCGATGGCGACGTCATGGAGGGCGTGAGCGCTGAAGCTGGTTCACTTGCCGGTCATCTGGGTCTTGGCAACTTGATTGTTATCTATGATTCGAATCAAATCTCAATTGAAGATGACACAAACATCAGCTTTAGTGAGGATGTTGCCGCTCGTTACCGCTCCTATGGCTGGGAAACCTTTGAGGTCGATTGGACTAACGGCGGTTACAAAGAAGATGTTGCTGCTCTTTACGACGCCATTCAAAAAGGTAAGCAGAACAAAAATCAGCCAACCTTCATAACACTCAAGACCATTATTGGTTGGCCCTCACCCGAGAAACAGAACACCGGAAAGATTCATGGATCCAAGCTTGGTGCGGAGGAAGTTGCAGGATTGAAGAGGGTCCTGGGATTTGACCCAGCGAAAGATTTCGAAGTAAGCAGCGAGGTTCTCACTCACACTCGCGCGCTTGTTGAACGTGGAAAGTTGCAGCGCCGCGACTGGCAAGTTAAGTTTGATTCCTGGTCCAAGGCAAACCCGCAGAGTGCAGAACTTTTGTCTCGACTTCAAAACCGCGAATTGCCCGCCTCTTTGGAGGAAGCTCTACCTAGCTTTACAGCCGGTGAGGAAATCGCAACTAGGGCCGCTTCTGGCAAAGTTCTCAATGCCCTTGCCGCTCAGCTACCGGAGCTGTGGGGAGGCTCGGCAGATTTGGCTGAGTCAAACAACACAACGATTGACGGCGCAGGCTCGTTTGTTCCTGCCAAATGGCAAACCAAGCACTGGAAGCCAACCAAGGGTGGTCGCATTCTTCACTTTGGTATTCGCGAGCACGCGATGGGGGCAATTCTCAACGGCATTTGCCTATCAGGGCATACTCGGCCATTCGGCGGAACGTTCCTAGTCTTTTCTGATTACATGCGTCCATCGGTCCGGCTTGCCGCACTTATGGGAATCGCTCCAATCTATGTTTGGACCCACGACTCGGTGGCGCTTGGTGAAGATGGACCAACCCATCAGCCGATCGAGCATCTAACAGCGTTGCGCGCTATTCCAAATCTTTCGGTGATTAGACCGGCCGACGCCAATGAAACTGCATATGCCTGGCTAGAAGCTTTGAAGCGAAAAACCAGTCCCTCAGCACTTGTCTTGTCTCGCCAGAATTTGCCCGTGCTGCCTCGCGGCGGCGAGTATGGTTCGGCAGATCTTGTTTCCCGGGGCGGATACGTTTACGAAGATGCTAAAAACAATTCACCACAGGTAATCGTGATCGCCACCGGCAGCGAGTTGCAGTTTGCTGTTGAGGCCAAAAAGGAATTGGATTCCATGGGGATTGCCGCTCGTGTTGTGTCTATGCCCTGTGTTGAGTGGTTCTTTGAGCAACCAAAGGACTATCAAGACTCGGTTCTCGACCCAAAGGTTTTCAATCGAATCTCCATTGAAGCCGGACTCACAAGCGGTTGGCGAGAGCTCGTCGGAGACAGGGGCATTTCAATTGGAATTAATCACTATGGCGCATCAGCCGACTACAAAACTCTGTTCAAAGAGTTTGGAATAACCGCAGCGGCTGTTGTCAAGGCAGCTCAAGGGCTAGTGGGAGGAACTCGATGAATCAAAACATGGTTTCCCTTACCAGCGCCGGTGTTTCGGCTTGGTTAGACGACTTATCCAGATCTCGAATTGAGAGTGGAAACCTACAGTCAATGATTGACGATTACTCAGTAAGAGGCGTCACTACAAACCCGACCATTTTTGCTGCAGCTCTCAAAACTGATGCCTATCACCCTGCCCTTCGACGTGAAAAGCAACTTGGCAGCAGCACTGAGCAGGCCATTTTTAACATCACGACCGAGGATGTAGCTGCCGCCTGCGACATTTTCATGCCGCTTTACCGGTCATCAAATGGTGTGGATGGCCGGGTTTCAATTGAGGTATCCCCCGACCTTGCCTTTGATACCGAAAAGACCGTGGCAGAGGCAATTGCTCTACACAAAAAAGTTGCCAGAGAAAATGTCATGATCAAGATCCCAGCAACAATTCCAGGTCTTGCCGCGATCACGGAAGTAATTTCGAAGGGTATTTCAGTCAATGTCACGCTCATCTTCTCAATCGAGCGCTATCGATCAGTAATTGATGCCTATTTCTCTGGGCTTGAGCTAGCAAAAGCAAATGGAGTCCCGCTAAGCACTATTCACTCTGTCGCATCATTCTTTGTTTCCAGAGTCGATACCGAAATTGATAAACGGTTATCTCAACTTGGTCGTGAGGATCTGAAATCGAAGGCCGCTGTCGCGAATGCTCAACTTGCCTATGAGCTCTTCATTCAGGAGTTCAATTCCGCTCGTTGGCATGCCCTCGAGGCCAGTGGAGCGAGACTTCAGCGTCCGCTAATGGCTTCTACCGGAGTGAAAGACCCAGCACTGCCCGACACTTTGTACGTTTCCGAACTGATCGCACCTAATTTAGTCAACACCATGCCGGAAAAGACATTGCTAGCCTTTGCCGATCACGGGTCAGTCAGTGGCAACTCGATTGAACCAAACCTACTAGCCGCCAAGGATGTCATCTCACAGTTGACTGAAGTTGGTATCAATTTGGATGAGGTTACCGACCTGCTAGAGAAGGAAGGCGTAGAGAAGTTCATCGTTTCTTGGCATGAACTAATGGCGTCAGTAGATGAAGCTCTGAAGAGCGCTTGATATGAAGGTTCAACTAAAGCCAGAGCTCGCCGCTGAAATACAGCCAGTTATTCAAAGAATAGTTGAAGAGCGTATCGCCTCCAGGATTGCAGCAAAGGATGATTCAATCTGGGGCCCCGACGCTCAGCCAGAGGCGAGCATAAGACTTGGTTGGGTTACCAGCCCACACGATTCAGTTGAGCTGATTCCAGAAATTATAAAGTTGCGCGATGGCTACGCTGAGCGCGGCATAGACCGCTTTGTTCTTTGTGGCATGGGCGGCTCTTCCCTGGCTCCCGAAGTTATCACTCGCTATTCCAAAAAAGATCTCTTCATTCTCGACTCAACTGCACCGGATCAGGTGCGCCTAGCGCTGAAAGATCTTCAGCGAACCGCGGTTATAGTTTCCTCAAAGTCTGGCTCAACTGTTGAGACAGATTCTCAAAAGCGAACTTTCGAGCAGGCGTTTAGCGATGCTGGGATTGATCCAACCGATCGAATAGTAATCGTGACTGATCCAGGGTCTCCCCTTGACCAAGCCTCTAGACAAGCGGGTTATACCGTCTTCAATGCAGATTCAAACGTTGGCGGTCGTTACAGCGCCCTGACTGCCTTTGGCTTGGTTCCCGCTGGTCTGGCTGGTTGCGACATAGCAGGCTTACTGCATGACGCGGCCTCCGAACTTCCTAATCTGGAATCTGACAGCGTTGACAACCCAGCAATAGCATTGGCTGCTGCCCTTGCTGGCCGCAGCCAAGTTGATAAGTTCTTGATTGAGGCGGACGCAATCCCAAGTTTCGGCGATTGGGTCGAGCAGTTGGTTGCTGAGAGTACCGGGAAGAACGATCGCGGTGTGCTACCTGTGGCAGTTTCAAGCTCTGCACCCGAACTGACCATGCAGCTCAAAGACACTCTTAGTGTGCGCTACGCGGTTGACGGCGCTGATGTGAGTTTTGCTGGTTCGCTGGGAGAGCTTTTCGTCCTCTGGGAGTATGCAACTGCCATAGCGGGTTGGCTGCTTGAAATTAATCCCTTTGATCAGCCAAACGTTGAAAGCGCAAAAATTGCGGCCAGAAAGCTACTTGACGAGCCCAGCTTTACGACTCAAATTGACTTTGTCGACCGCTCTATTGCAGTTACCGCTCGAGGCTTTCGAGTCAATGGCAGCACGGTAGAGGCCGCAGTTGAATCACTGCTGAAGCAGCTGGGTTCAGATAGCTATCTTTCAATTCACGCTTATCTACCGGCAAGCTCCTACCCACAATTCATTGAGCTCAGAGATATTGCAGCAAAGAGAACACAAAGACCCGTCACCTTTGGTTGGGGTCCGAGATTCCTTCACTCAACAGGGCAATATCACAAGGGTGGTCCAAAGCAGGGCGTGTTTCTTCAGCTGACGCAAGGCGTTGCGGAAGATCTTTCAGTGCCTGGTCGAGAGTTCAGTTTCGGCCAGTTGATCTCCGCTCAGGCAAAGGGTGATGCAGAGGTCCTCGAGTCGCACAACTTACCTGTTCTGAGCTTGCAACTTACAAATCCGCTAGAGGCGCTGAATTTGCTAGAGGGAGTTATCCGTTCTTGAGAAATCCTCTTAAGCAGTCTGCGGATCGGCGCATAAAGAAAATCGCTGGTCCCTCAGGGCTGATTATGTTTGGAGTAACTGGAGATCTCTCTCGCAAGAAGCTCTTACCAGCGATTTATGATTTAGCAAATCGTGGCCTTCTCCCCCCGTCCTTCTCTTTAGTTGGCTTCGCCCGGAGGGATTGGACAAATGAGGATTTTCAATCAATCGTTGAAGAAGCTATTCGCAAATTTTCTAGAACAGAGTGGTCGGACCCTGTATGGGAACAGTTGTCCAAGGGAATTCGATTTGTTTCGGGTAGCCACGATGATGCCTCTGCATTCGACAGACTGAAGTCGACTGTTGACGAGCTAGACAATGAGCGTGGAACTGCGGGTAATCACACTTTCTACCTATCAATCCCGCCAAAAGATTTCCCACAGGTCATAAGCCAATTAGATCGATGCGGACTTGCAACCGCTAAGCCTGGCCAGTTTCGAAGGGTTGTCATTGAGAAGCCTTTTGGCTCAGATCTGCAGTCTGCCCAAGAACTAAACGCAGTCGTCGAGCGAGTGTTTCCTGCCGATTCAGTATTTAGAATCGACCACTACCTCGGCAAAGAGACAGTACAAAACGTTCTTGCCCTGCGTTTTGCGAACCAGCTATTCGAGCCAATTTGGAACTCAGAGTTCATCGACCATGTCCAGATCACAATGGCAGAGGAGATTGGAATCGGCGGAAGGGCCGGCTACTACGACGGTATTGGCGCAGCCCGCGACGTTATTCAAAACCACCTTCTTCAACTTCTTGCGCTCACTGCCATGGATAGGCCGACCAGCTTCGAAGCCTCGCATCTGAGAGAGGCTAAGGAAAGAGTGCTAGCTTCCGTGAAACTACCAAATAACCTTTCAAGCCACACTGCTCGCGGCCAGTACTCCTCCGGTTGGCAAGGAGGCGAGCAGGTGGTGGGTTATCTCGAAGAAGAAGGGATTTCTCCAAGCAGTAAAACCGAAACCTTCGCAGCTATGAGACTTGATGTCGAGACAGATCGTTGGAAGGGAACCCCCTTCTATATCCGCACTGGCAAGCGTCTAGGTCGTCGAGTCACTGAGATCGCAATTGTCTTCAAGCGACCAACTCACAAACTATTCGGCAACGAAGAAGCTTCACAGTTAGGCGAGAATGCGCTTGTCATCAGAGTTCAGCCGAATGAAGGAGTGACGATTCGGTTCGGCTCTAAGGTTCCAGGTCCAGTCATGCAGGTTCGTGATGTGACAATGGATTTCGCCTACGGACACGCCTTCACAGAAGATTCGCCGGAGGCTTATGAGCGTTTAATTCTCGATGTCCTGTTAGGAGAGCCCCCACTTTTTCCTCGCCAACGAGAGGTTGAACTCTCATGGCGGATTCTCGATCCGATTGTTCAGTTTTGGTCAACGCAAGAAATTTGTGAGCAGTATCAACCAGGCTCTTGGGGCCCCGAAGGTGCTGAACGGATGATGGCAGCAGATGGAAGGGCCTGGCGCAGACCATGATTGTCGAACTGCACAACACCAGCACGGCGAAGATCGCAAAGCAACTTCAGGAAATGCGTGACACTGGCGGAGTTGTAGCACTGGGCCGAGTGCTGAGCCTTCTCGTTGAAACCGACACAAGGAGTTTAGAGGATGCAATAAAGACAGCCAACGCTGCCTCTCGATTGCATCCGTCAAGAATCATCGTTTTGGCTAAAGATCCCGATAGCCCTGCAAATTTGGACGCTGAAATTCGGGTTGGTGGTGACGCCGGAGCTAGCGAGGTAATTGTCCTCAAAGCATCAGGTCAAACACTCACCAACATCGAGTCCTTGGTTTCTGGTCTTCTATTGCCCGATGCTCCTATCGTGGCGTGGTGGCCTACCGGTTGCAGCGATAATCCCTCCACGACTGATTTTGGAAGAATTGCTGGCCGCAGAATTACCAATTCGGCCTTTGAAGCTGACTCTGTTGAATTCCTTAGACGTCTTGCGCGTAATTATCGTCCTGGTGATGGTGACATGGCTTGGACGAGAATAACGCTCTGGCGCTCCCAGTTAGCCGCTCTTCTGGACCAACATCTGGACCGGAAGGTAGTGGCTGTGACGGTGTTTGGAAACACCTCTTCCCCAAGCACTCATTTACTAACTAGCTGGCTGAGACTCAAGTTACAGGTGGAGGTAGCGATTAGCGAGAAGATTGGTGATGCTGAAGTATCCGGCGTCGGTGGAGTACAAGTGCATTTTGATAGTGGCGATCTTCGGATAATCAGACAGGGTCAAGTGGCAATTATTGAGCAGCCAAATCTTCCAATTACATCAGTGCTTTTGCCGCCTCGAACTGACCTTGATTGTCTGATTGAAGACCTTCGTTTCTTGGGAGAAGATACTGAGTACGCGGAAGTACTAATAGGTGGCTTGGCTCATGCAAATTAAGTCGTTTTCCAATCAGGATGCTCAAGTAACTGCAGTCGCTGAAGCAGTAAATGAACTGATTGAGCATCACCAGCGAAAGCTGTTCAACCTAGTGGTAACCGGCGGTGGACTTGGAATACTAACGATTCAGCAACTTGGAAAGTTAGTGAAGGACCCGTCTCGACTACGCATCTTGTTCTGCGACGAGCGATATGTGGACAGCGCTTCTCCTGAGCGCAATGAGGCCCAGGCATTATTGGCCTGGCCAACAATCACGCTCAGTGATTTTGTGATGTATCCGCAACCAACTAAACCTGTCCAGGCTGCAGCTACAGAATTCTCTGTCAAACTCGAGGCCATGTTTGGAGACATAACTTCCTCTGCTTCCGCCTTTGATTTGGTCTTGTTGGGAATGGGAGAGGATGGACATGTAGCCTCACTCTTCCCAAACTCGTCACACCCACGGGCCTGGGTGGTTGCTGAGACAAACTCGCCTAAGCCACCAAGAGAGAGATTGAGCCTTAGCTACGAAGCGCTAAACCGCTCGCAGCGAGTCTGGTTTGTTGTGGGTGGCGCCAGCAAGACCGATGCCATCAAGATGATTCGATCCGGTGAGGATCTTCCAGCATCGAAAGTGCGTGGAAGCAAGGAAACTATCTGGTGGTTAGACCAGGAACTCAGCGACGCGCTTTAGCCGCGGCAGCTGCTTTCTCTCTGCGTGCACGAATAGCCTGCAGCGCTTCATCAAGAATCTGAGCAGCTTCAGCGTCAGTTCTGCGCTCCTTGACATAGGCAAGGTGCGTTTTATACGGCTCAATTTTTGCCACCAGAGGTGGATTGTTTTTGTCTCTTCCAGCAGGAAAGCCACAATGCGGGCAATCTATCTCCGCAGGAACCTCTTCGTCTAGAACGGTTGCAGCAAAGAATGGGTGAGTCTCATGGCCGTTGGCGCAGTAGAAGCTCTTAGTGATTCGATCGACGTGATGTCCACGGTCTTTCTCCCCCATTGGACCTGCGCCAACTCGTGCGCCACGGATTGATGGAGTCGAGGACATTAGGCCCAGCCGAATCTGGTGAAGAGGCCCAGAACAATAATTACCGTCACCCAAACAAGTCCAAGAACTATGGTGATTCGATTCAGATTGCGCTCTGCTACGCCTGAGGACTGCATGGAGCTTGTTACACCACCACCGAACATGTCAGCCACACCACCACCTCGACCCTTGTGAAGAAGAATCATCAAGATGAGCAAAATACTGGTAATCGCTAGTAGTACCAGAAGTGCGGTTTGTAACGCGGCCATTATTCCTCCAAAAACCTTGCCAATTATAGAACTATGTGCTTCTTATAACGAGCGATACCGGCAAACTCGTCTGAATCAAGGGATGCCCCACCCACTAAAACCCCGTCAATGTTGGATCCCTGCATAAATCCAGCTACATTGCCGGCCTTGACGGACCCTCCGTAAAGGATTCGCACCTGGTCAGCGGCTTCTCCGAACTTTGTGGCTATTGCGTTTCTGATTTCAGCGGCCACATTCTCTGCCTGCTCAGGAGTTGCGACCTCCCCCGTTCCAATCGCCCAGACTGGCTCGTATGCGATGACGAAGTCTTTCAAATTCTCCTGCTGTTCCAAAGCGGCGAGGGTCTGTCTGACTGGAATCGCACTTGGACCATGCACCTGCAGTTGCTCTTGCGTCTCACCAACACAAATTATTGGAATGATGTTCGAGGCAAAGCAAGCCGCTACTTTGGCTCCTACTAACGCATCATCTTCATTGTGATATTGTCTTCGCTCGGAGTGGCCGACGAGCGCGTACTTTACGGCAAGCTTTGCAAGCATCGCTCCAGAAATCTCGCCAGTAAAGGCTCCCGCTGCATGTCTTGAAATGTCTTGTGCTCCAAGTGACAGTTCAAACTTTTCCGCTTCAATAAGGGTTTGAGCACTGCGTAGAGAAGTGAACGGAGGGATGACGCAAACCTCAACATCCTTGAAGTCGTGGTTCTTTTCGTTGAGTGTCCACGCTAGCTTTTGAATCAGAGCAATCGCCTGCAGATTATCAAGGTTCATCTTCCAATTTCCAGCAATTAAGGGCGTTCTATCGGTCACTTAATACCTCTAATCCTGGAAGTGATTTACCCTCAAGAAACTCTAGACTGGCTCCCCCTCCGGTGGAGATGTGGCTGAATGCGTTTTCAGAAAAACCCAGCATCCTAACTGCCGCTGCTGAGTCTCCCCCGCCCACCACTGACGTTCCCCTGACACCCGAGAGGGCTTTGGCAACCGCTAGCGTTCCACTAGCAAAGTTAGGAAACTCAAATACACCCATCGGGCCGTTCCAAAAAACAGTCTTCGAAGACTCGATAAGGTTTGCAAAACTCTTTGCAGTTTCAGGTCCAATGTCCAAGCCAATACCATCTGCCGCAAATCTTGAGCTCTCGATTTCCTGGGCACCTACAACTTCGAACGCTGCATCTGCTGCAAACTTATCTGCGACCACAATATCGCTTGGAAGTTCAAGCGCCACACCAAGCTCTTGCGCTTTGACAATGAAGCCTTTGACCTTTTCAAGTTGATCCTGTTCCAACAGGCTCTTGCCAACGCTAAATCCCTTAGCGGCCAAAAAAGTAAACAGCATGCCTCCACCAATCAGGAGACGGTCTACTTTCGGAAGCAGGTGTTCAATAACGCCCAGCTTGTCGGAAACCTTTGAGCCACCCAATACGACCGTGTAGGGGCGCTCTGGACTAATTGTTAGCTTCTCGAGCACTTTGAGTTCAGCCTCAATGAGAAGCCCTGCAAAACTTGGTAGCACTTCGGCCAATTCATAGACGCTTGCCTGCTTGCGATGAACTACGCCGAATCCATCGCTCACCAATAGGTCTGCCAGTGCTGCCAGCTCCCTAGCGAACTCATTTCTCGAGCTTGCGTCCTTCGACGCCTCCCCGCCGTTGAAGCGAAGATTCTCAAGAACAATTACCTGGCCATCCTGAATGTTCTCTACAGCGTCTTTTGCTGAGTTACCTACTGTGTCAGTTGCAAATTTGACTTCTTGCCCCAATATCTCAGCTAATCTCCTGGCCACGGGAAGAAGAGAGTACTTTGCCTCTGGTTTGCCCTCAGGTCGGCCGAGGTGCGAAATGATGATCACCTTAGCTCCGGATTCAACTAGATGGTTGATGGTTGGGATTGATGCTCGAATTCGGCCGTCATCGGTGACGCGATCACCATCCAGCGGAACATTGAAATCACATCTTAGAAGTACTCGTTTGCCGCGAAGCTCGCCAGCCTCCTTGATGGTTCTTAGCATTAGAGCTTGGAAGCCACCAGGTCAGTGAGCTCAACGAGGCGGTTTGAATATCCCCACTCATTGTCATACCAGGAAGAAAGCTTGACGGTGTTATCGATTACGCGAACCAATCCTGCGTCGAAGATTGAAGAGTGAGCATCGGTGACGATGTCGCTAGAGACAATCTCATCTTCGGTGTAGAGCAAGATTCCCTTTAGTGCGCCAGAGGAAGCTTCCTTGTATGCAGCCTTGATTTCGTCCACCGTGACCTTCTTTTGTGAAACCAAAGTCAAATCAGTGATTGAACCGGTTGGAACTGGCACACGCAGTGCGAATCCATCTAGCTTGCCTTTGAGTTCTGGTAGCACGAGGCCGATTGCCTTGGCTGCGCCGGTTGTGGAAGGCACAATGTTTAGAGCAGCTGCTCGAGCACGGCGAAGGTCCTTGTGCGGACCGTCTTGCAGGTTCTGGTCGGCCGTGTAAGCGTGAACGGTAGTCATCAGTCCGTTTACGATGCCGAACTTGTCGTTGAAGACTTTGGCAAGCGGGGCCAAACAGTTGGTCGTACATGAAGCATTTGAAATAATGTGATGCTTTGCCGGGTCATAAAGGTGCTCGTTGACACCGATAACAAAGGTTGCGTCCTCATTAGTCGCAGGCGCAGAGATGATTACCTTTTTGGCACCGGCCTCAATGTGTTTCTTGGCTTTTTCCGCATCGGTAAAGATTCCAGTGGACTCGACCACAATGTCTACTCCGAGCTTGCCCCACGGCAAGTTAGCCGGATCGCGCTCCGCGAGCACCTTGATGGATTTGCCATTGACGACGATGCTGTCGCCCTCCACGCTCACCGCTGCATTGAGACGACCAGTAATGGAGTCATATTTCAGAAGGTGAGCAAGACCAGCGGGGTCGGAAAGATCGTTGACTGCAACGATTTCAAGATTTGAGTTCTGTGCTAGGGCCGCACGAAGAAAGTTGCGGCCAATTCGGCCAAAGCCATTAATACCAATACGGGTCAAGATTTACTCCAGAGGGGTGCTTTGAATTATCTATTCCACGCGCCATTGGGCGGATTGGGCCTAGCCTAGCAGCAGAGACCGGCTGTTGACGCTTACAGAGCCGAAACGCTTGGCAACGTCTTCCCAATTCACAATGTTCCAAAAGGCCTTGACGTAGTCGGCTTTGACGTTCTGGTAATCGAGGTAGAAGGCGTGCTCCCACATGTCCAGCATCAACAGCGGAATGTTGCCCATCGCCAAATTGCCCTGTTGATCGTATAGCTGACCAATGATTAGACGGTTTCCGAGCGCATCCCAGGCCAGGTAAGCCCAACCAGACCCCTGAATTCCAACAGCCGCTGCCGAGAAGTGGTTCTTGAACTTCTCGAACGACCCAAAGTGCTCGTTGATAGCGGCTAGCAATTCGCCACGGTTGCTCACCCTGCGCAATTGAAATTCCAAGATCACAGCGGCCAATCAAACATCCAGCTGCTCCCCCGAGCCAGAGGAAATAGCGAAGAGCCGGTGGGACATCAAGATTGAGTCGCTCTTCAAGTGACGCAAGTTTTACCAGTGCATCTCTGGTTCCTGCTGAGCGAAGATCAGCAAGTGGGTCGCCAGACATCGCCGTCAAGACATAAACAATGAATGATGCAACTAAAAGCACCACCAAAGTCGCAGCCAGGCGACGAACCACAAATCCAAGCATCTTTGCCTCTCAATTGTGCTTAGGGGCCTCCGCCCAAAGGACGGAGACCCCTTTGCACTACCTGTCTAGGTTATCCCGCGACAGGCGCCCAATCCCAGAAGTTCCAGAAGAAGTAAGGAACCAGTGGGTTCATGCTTACGCCCTCTGTGCCCTTGTCCCACCAAGTGAGACCAGGGAACTGGAAGATGGTAATTGAGTATGCGTCGTTCCAGA
>JACCDX010192124.1_pt1 | contig 31421 bp, 12 predicted proteins | sample 7449681 | NCBI WGS metagenome assembly JACCDX01 (sample SAMN15323450, study PRJNA562643) | freshwater metagenome | isolation source: river surface water | place: USA:Blue River Watershed | collected 2017-08-18
ACTAGTGGAGGTGTCTAGTGTTCCGTCTTCTAAGACTACTAATTGTTGGCCACTAAATCTGTTAATTACATATGACATTTATCGCTCCCTACATATTTACTCATTAACTTACAAACACCCAAGCGCCGCTAATAATTTGGAACGTTTTAACTGTTCTAGAAATACTAATATTAGGTGCTGCAATAGTGGCTGTTGAAAAACCTACGTTATTTAAACCAAACGCTGTACCTGTTGGTGTAACGAATTCAGTAGAACTGGTTGATACTAACGGATTAATATCTAAATTTGTGGTACTGTTAACAGCAAAAGAACATAAAATTCTTGCTATGGTACCATTTCTATATTCGCTGACAGGTGCTATTTGTTCTAATAATCCTGCAATACCAGAGTTTGCTATACCGTCTGATATATCCATACTAAACACTAAACTTCTAGTTTCAGCAACTTCATCAACGTACTCTTTTGTAGCAGCATCTTGGGCCGCAGTTGGATCTGCAAGATTAGAAATCTTTTTGTTACTTAGATTTAGCGTGCCAGTACCGTCAATGTCTAAAATTAAATCTGTGTTTGCTGCTGTTATTTGGATTGTACTTCCGTCCATGAATATGTCATCAACGGTAAATTGTGTTTGGGGTCCAAAAGAAGTAACGCCTGGGATACTGGTAATTCCTGCACCTAAAGAAGTTGCAGATAATACTGTAACACCATTAATTTTAAATTCTTTTCCAGATGCTAAATTGATATGCTCTGAACTTGTCCATGCTTGACTAGCCAGTGCAGGCAATGCATCGCTATAACCTTCTGCTAGGGCCGAACCAGATGCTCCTTCTGCCGGAGCTCCTACATCGTGCCACAAAAATACGTGACTTGATGCGCCTTGTAATATTAGGCCGCCGCCGGCTGCTACAGAATCCGACGGAGTTACTTCAGTCTGTTTAGCAAGTACAATATTTTTATCTTCAACAACCAATGTTGCAGCATTTACTGTTAACACATCACCATTAACTGTTAAGTCACCGTCAATGGTTACATCTCCACCAACGTTAATTTTACTTGTTGGGAATCCGTCATATAAATTAATTGTTCTAGAAGCAGACTCAATCTTAATTGCTTCTTCAGCAATAACGTCTCTTCTAACGTTAAGAATCATATCTTTGTTAGAAGCAATGTTAGCAATAATTAAATTACCATCTTGTACCTGAAACTGGCCTTGGTTAGCGTCACCAATAATTAAACCTAAGTTTGAAGAAATAATAATTTGACCGTCGATAATGTTTGACGTATCGTTTCTAACATAGGAGCTAGCTGGTTGGTTACCTAACTTTTCTGAGTTTGTTGCAGTAACATTAAATTTGAAACCTTCAAGTGTACCTGCGTTAAAACCTGGTTGAATACTTCCACTGAAACCTTCTATTGGTAATTTTGGTGTGAATGTATCTTTTGAAAATATTCCTAGCAATACACCGTTAGTATATAGATATGTAATAACACGATTTTGGTTCAAGGAATCTAGTATGTTAGCTACTTTTAATCCACTAACACCTTGACTTACAGAATAATCAGGACCTAATAAAATTGTATTTGTACCATCGTAGAAATATAACTGTTTGTCTGTGCTGTTAAACCAAAGGTCTCCAACTCCTAAGTTAAAAGGCTGGGTTCCAGAAATTGTAGCAGAACTTACTGGGACAAATCCGTTACCACTATAAACTTTTAATTTTAGCTCGTTGACGTCAAACCATATTTGACCTCTTACAGGATGGACTGGCTCTGTTGTGCTGGAGAAGTTTTCTAACAGCTTAACAAAATTTTCGTTTATTGCTTCGCCAAAGCCGCTGTAATTTTTACCTATGAGTGTTAAATCAGAAGATAGGGTATCTATCTGCCCGTCTGCAACTGTAGCTAAAATTGTTCCATCAGTTTTATTAATTGTATATGCCATTTGTCTTTACCTTAGAATGCTGGTGGACCAGAACGAATAATATAATTCAGTGTTAAGAAAGGATTAATAACAGAGAAAGGCTGACCTAAACTTCCAGCTGTCTTAATTCCGCCGCTGGACGGAATGTATTGGCTTTGTCCAACTGTGGTTGGGCCTTTATCCGATAATGATCCAGTATCTGTAGGAATAGCACTGTCAACTCTTGTTGCGTAATATTGTTGTCCAGTTGATCCTTTCATGCTATGTTCGTGGTCGGGTAAGTTTGAAACTGTTAATGTGTTTGCACTTTGGCCGCCGCTGTCGCCTAAGTTGTCAGGTGCAGTACCAGAAACTCTGTCTACGTTGCCGCCGCCTGCGTCAACATATCCGCCAGTTGAGTTAGGTACTGTGCCACCATTATCCATGTTATCTTTACCTAACGGGAATCTACCTCTAAGGTCAGGCAACCTAAAAGTGTTAACGCCCACTAATGGAACTGCGCCGTTATAAGTTGAGCCTATAACATCAAACAAGTCACTGAACTTTGTTCTTTCGACTTCTGATCCATCGCATAACAAATATCCATACGGTGCTTCAGAACCTGCATAAGGTAATATTGCACCAATTGGAACTGCTAGATCAGAAACAAATACATCTCTTGACTCTTTGATTAGACCTGTCCCTGGTCTAAAAACTAATATTGTATCCGATTTTGTAGATAAGTTAGGGAACGGTTCGCTCTTACTGCTAATAATTCCAGATGTTAGCGATGTAGTAAATGTTTTAGTTAATCCGCCAACTTGACCATCGAATGAAATATTAGGTGCTGTTACGTCACCTTCCATTTTGAAAGTTGTGGTAAATTTTAAGTTAGTTGCTGTAGAAGCATTGCCGACAATGTTTCCTGTTAATACACCTTCAATTGTTTCTGCAACTAATGTTTTAGTATGTACAGAATTCCAACGTTTAATTTCGTTACCGCAGTCAAATGTGTCTGTAACTGCCGGCTGTATTGAATCAAATTCTGCTTTGTTTAAAACTTTTAATCCGTCACCCACCAACAAGTTTTTAGATATTGCTGCACCACCAGCAGTTCTAAATGTTCCATTGTTAAAATTAGTGCTGGCTGTTGTATCTGTTAAAATTAATGCGCCGTTGGTTTTTATATTTCCGTCAACGTGCAATGCTTCGTCAGGCGAAGCTACATTAATACCAACTGTGTTTTCAATAACACGTAAGATTGTAGATGGAATTCCGTCTCTGTTAACTTGTAGGTCAACGCTTGATCCAGGACTAGAATTATAAATCTTAGCTGCTGTTTCGCTGTTGGTTATACTGAATGTTCCATCAACACCTAATGTAATACCTTGGTTATTTCTTACGTTAATACCAAATTCTGTTGTATTGATTACATCAGATCTTAAAAATTTACTAGCCGCAACTTCTACATCAGATACAATTAATGATTCGGCAGCGGTTGCTGTTCCCCAGATTTTAGTGTCTAGGCCGCCTGCACCAATGTCGTTGGCTGTGATGTTTAAACCTGATTTGATTGTAACAAAACCAGTAATAGAAATCTTTGGAGTAAAACTGTCTTTAGAAAAAATAATTACTGGAACGTCTTCAATATAAAAAGTTAGTACAACTCTAGAAATATTGTCTGAGTCGATTACCTGTTCTACTAACGGGCCGCTTCGTAAGCCTGTTGAAAAGTTTGGTCCAACCAAAATCCATCGTGTTCCAGAATATACATATAATTGCTGGTTAGTAGTATCGACCCAAAGCTCACCAACTTTGCTTTGTTCAGTGGCCGGCTCAACTCCACCTTTTTGAATATTACTAGCTGCTTTCCAAGTAGTGCTATCCCACAATTTTAAAACACCGTCACTGGTGTCAAACCATAGTTGTCCTTCTACTGGATTTACCGGCGCAGTTTCTTTAGCAAAGTTTTCTAACAATGCTAAGAAATTTTCTGCAATTGTCTGTCCGTAACCTGTAACATTTCGTCCAGGAAATGTTAAACTAGTATCTGTACTAGATGTATTGTCGTATACCGTAATCGGTAATTTGTTTTCTTTGTCTGTAAAATTAACGATATATGGCATCTTTATACCTCAGTGAATCCTGTTAAGCTCTGTATTCTAATTGTGTAATCAATTTGTAAAAGTCTGTTCAAAGACTTTTGAACAGGATGGAAAACTACGTGTGTTAACAATTTTCCATCACCTGTCGGGCTGTAGCTTTTTAATCCTAATTCGTCAAACACAAAACTCCCGTTCATATCTTGGCTGTTGTCAAATGCTTCTTGACCGTCGGGCTCGCCGTAATCAAGTAAACAGCTGATTATAATATCGCTGTATGTTGCGCCACTGATGTGTCTAATTTCCATTTTGTTTCTTATAGGATCTGCATTCTCTGACGCATTTTGATCTATAATTTTAGAATATGTTTGGTTGTATAAACTTGTGTTTATTCCAACTGTGTTGGGTGTTAGATAAGTGATTAAACCAGTAGGATCAACTGTTGTGCCGCCGTTTCCAAAAACCATTTGATATAAAGTTCCTTGGCCTTGGTTTGACAAAGCATTTACCATTGCTACAGACATGTTTTCATAATGGATAGCATTGCGCTTATCTATAAAAACTTCTTTAGTTTCTGGATCAAAAATCTTAATATGCCCTTCAAAATGAAAGCCGCCCGTTTCGTTTGGCTTTCTTTCAGGCTGTTGTATGCTGTTTAAATCTTGATTTTTTGGCATTTTAGTCTCTGGATTAATCATAATATATATTTATTCGGGCAATTCTGTGGGCTTATCTGCGATGAATGTAGCAATAGGCGTAGTATTTGACAACAACGAAATACCCTTGCTAGCTGAAGATTCTCCCCTTTCATACCAAACTTTACCTAACTTTCTAATAATTGAAATTCTAGTACCTGCAGGAACAGCTTCTGTTAGTCTCAAATACGGTGTATACCCGTCTACTGAAAACTCAGCTTCTTTTACTTTATCTGCTGCTGGGCTGCTAGAGCCTAAGGATTCGTCAAAGACTGTTAATGAATTTTTAACTAATCTCTTACCTCCTACAAAGACTTCAATTTCATCACATGGTCCAAACTCTGCTGGGATAGTAATTCTTTCCCAATTGTTTCTGTTGGACTTCTTTGGTGTAAAATCTAAAGGTCCAATTAAGATAGTACTTCCGTCGCTGACAAAGTCTGTTCTTTCTTGATTTTCAAGATAAGGAAGTGTGTCTTTGTATCCAATGTCAATTACATAACTTCCAGCTTCGTGTACTGTTTTAATTCCTGTACCTAAGCTGCCTCTTCTTAACTGACCTAATACATTTCCAACCTTGGTAAAATATTCTATTCTTTCATTGTTAATAATAACTACTCCAGGAATATTTCTCTCAGGAATTGGTTGTGTTAATTTAGATGCATCAGTAACTGTTAACGTTGTATCGTAATAATTTAAATCAACTGCTAACTTGATTGTATTGTCTTTGGAGTATCTCTTATAATGATAGTTATTCAACATATCTTTATAGATTTCAAAGGCCTTTGGCGGCTCATATACTATATTACCAAATTGAACAATTCGAATTTCGTCGTCTTCTGTTGTATCGTCAACTAGATACACAACTGCTCTTGGTAAACTTACAGAATAATCTCTGTCTTTAGTTAGACGTAGTCCATTCTTGTAAACCCATACATAGTTTGCATCTAACGGATTGCGAGCTAATTGATATTGTACTTTTCCTCCAGAATACTGGTCTGAAATAATATCCATTGTAGAATACTCGCTGAACCATGTAATAACAATAACGTCACCTTCTACTAAAGTTATGTTATTCAAATCAAATACTAGATTGTGATTCTCTATAGAATACTGAGTTCTAGTATTAGTTTCAACTCGTATAATATCTCCTATTGCTAAATTTGCAGCAGGAATATTAATTAAGTTTTGATTACCGTTATATGTGTAATCAATAACAAATCTTTGTAATACATTATTGATGTATACTTTGATTGCACCCGATGTAATTGTACCGATAGCTTCTGCTGGGTCAACGCCAACTTCAATATTGTTATTAGTTCCGTCGTAGGCAACGTAGGTAGTGTCAACACCGTTTAACAATACTCCGTTTACTTCAACTAATATAGGAGAAAGCTCAGATCCTCTCTGTAGATTTACAAACCTATCTAAATCAATACTTGATGTACTGCCATCATAAATTACAGTTTGATTATTAATTCTTACGAATGGAATTCCTGTAGAATCTGTTTGGCTGCTTTCGCCAAAGCATATAATCTTAACCACTTGTCTAAACTCAGGAGTTATACCAAATTGAACCATAGTTCTATTTTGTGTATCTATAAAATCTCCGCTGTTTACAAATCCTGTGTCAATTGCTTCACCGTCTAAAGTTACTAATACTCTAGCTGTTTGTTGATACACAGCTTTGGTTAAGAATAGATTAGTTTCACCGTCTGCTACAAATTCTTGATAGTCTAATAATGCAATGCCGCCAATACCAATTGCTATAATTTCAATTACAGAACCTAGAATAGGAGCAGAATTAAATTCAATGGTATTGTTAACAAAGTCTATAGAATAATTAATTGTGCTATCGCCAATATATTCTTGTTTTACCTTGTCAACGTATACCATAACTGAATTAGATTCAACTACTCGTAATCCAATGTCGAATACTCGTGTAGTTCCGTCTCCAATTATAACTTTAGATTGCAATGCTGCTGATCCGGGGCTTGTTGTGGTAAAGACTTTAATACTTAAACTATCTAAAACTTGTCCTGGAAGATTTTCTTCAGTTGAAGGTACTTGATCAGGACTAATAAATTTGTCACCGTCGAGTACAATTTCTTCAGGTGTTAATCCTGTGGCTGTAACATATGCTCCGCCAATGTTTGATAAAGATCCTCCAGAAATTCTAGTGTCTAATAAGTTAACATCGGTAATCGTTACAGACCCGTCGCTGTCTAATTTTCTAAAAATTAAAGTATCGCCTGAAGATACGTTGACGTAATTTTCGTCTGTGTACGGATTATGCAACTGCACAATATTTGTAGATCCGTCACCTACAAAAGTTGGCATTAATGCATTTTCTGGGGCTGTTAATCGTCCGTTAGGTTGAGGTGTTGAACCGTCATAGTCTAAGAAATAAGGATCATCTATTCTTACAGGCCTTGTTTCATTTAATCTCTTTAGATAAACAGAAATTAACTGTGCAGGCTCAGGAGTAAACGGTAACACTACATATGTGGTACTGCCGTCTGCAACATAATAGAAGTCAGAATTGCTTTCAACACTGTCCCAGTTATCTGTAAACCAAGGCAGAGCGTCCCAGCCGCCAGTAACATCAAATGTTGTACCTTGGATTTGCACTCCACCAAAGTCAATACCAGTCATTAACTGATTTAGTTCCTTGCCTTTCATTCCTGAAGTGGGAGCATAATACTTGTTAATTCTGTTTACACTGTCTAAAAGGTCATCGTTCTTTTCGTAGGTAATAACAATAGTATCTCCTTGATTTGGAGCTACATAGAACTTAATTCTACCTTTTAATAATGTGTACCCACCGTTTATAACTTTGTAAAGATTAATTTCATATTCGTTACCTAGAACAATTTCTCCGTTCTTGATAACTTGAATCTTTGTTTTATCGTTGGTAGGTGCATAATTCAATTCAAAAATTGCACTATACCCTGTTGCAGTAAATGTTTGAGTTTGTGAAAAGTTTTGATATATTCCATCTTTACTAATTCTGTCAAACTTCATTGCTAAATCAAAAGTTCTAACCTTCGAATCGCCCAACACTGCTGCGGCCAATGCTTTATTTGGATCTGTGCCATTACCGCCAACTAAAGAAATTGTTGGAATTGAAGTATAGCCTGTACCCGGATCGTCAACACGAATGCCAGAAACTCTACCATTGGCAATAAATGCCGTGGCTTTTGCTCCTGTTCCGTTTCCTTCTATTAGAACCGACGGTGGTGTTTTATATCCAGCGCCTGGATTTGAAACATTAATAGAAACAATTGAGTATCCGTTATTATCGGCCCACCACTTCCAAGGATACTCATTAAATCTATTGTAGCTCTGACTTACTGGCAATATTTTACCGTCACGCACAGAATATGCAGGTGGAAGATCAAAGTCTGTGGTAGCCCCAGAATAGTTTTCTATTTCTGTATATCTACTTGTGTATTCTCTAATAGTAGTTCTAAATGGTTTAACTTCTTCAATATAATTTCTAAATTGATCTAAGTTGTCATTTTTGTAATTAGGACGTTGATCTAAATCTCCTACATTATGTATTGCATTTAAGAAGCTGGTCTTAAACGCCCAATCAACATATTGTTGTTCAGAGAATGCATATCTTACAGAGCTAAAGAATAATTTATTCCATTCAACTGTTAGGTCTTCTATAAAAATATCTTCCTTAGCAGCTTTTAGAATATATCTTAGTTCTGTTATAGGTTGTAGATCGTATAGAACAGCATCATAGGTTCCAAGGTTATCGTAACCTAACGGATTGGTTAACGCATTGTATAAAGAATCCTTAATTCTAATTGTACCATTTTGTCTGCCAACTAGATTGTAGCTAGACAATAGATTGCCTTGACCTGGATCAGTTTTTTCTAAAACAGCCCAGCCCCCGCTCGAATATTCTTTGATTCTTAATAGCGATCCCTTATCTATAGAAACTGTAGGCTCTTCATAGAAGCTGTTAATTTCCTTGGTTATTTTAGAGATAGAACTAAATCCTTCTGCCCACCAATCGGTATATTCCCAATATAGCGCAGTGTTAAATCCTTGAGCTTTGCTTCTATAGAAAATCTTTCTTTGTTGATCCCATGCATAAATGCTCCAGAAATTCTTGTCGCTAGAGTCATTTTTAACCAATACTGAGAATGGTCTAATTTTTACAATTGCAGATGTATACTTCTTACCTCTGTTTGTAACCGTAATAGAATTTACTCTACCTTGATTATCTAAAGTAATTGATGCCTTAGACCCGCGACCTGTTCCTTCTATTTCTATAAAAGGAGGTCTTCTATAACCAAATCCAGGATCAATAATGTCAATCGTATCTATTTCACCATTGATGATGTTAGCAGAAAATACTGCTTGTCTTACTTTTACAGTACCAACTTGTTCTAAGTCAATAAAATTGTCGACTTCTAAATCATATTGGTTTAGAGCCTGTGACGGTTCAGGATCTTTCTTTTCTAAGTTTTCAAAGCTAACAGTGTCAACAAACGGTCTTGTTGACAAAATCGCATTAATGTTGTCAATTACAATTTTTAACGCTTTAGCTCTGTCAACAAACATCGTTTGTCTTGGTCTAAAACTTAAACCGTATCGTTGTTTAATAGATAATTTTTCGTCTGGAACTGTATTTCCAGCTTCGTCAAATCCAACTAAACTGTCAATCCATTTTCTTTCTAAAGAATCTGCAGGAACATTATCTGCAACTCCTTCAGTTAACAATTGATATTCTCTGTGAACAGGATTGATGTTTCTGTTATCTTTGTTATACTCGATGTTTATTAACGCAGTGTCGCTACTAATAATTGACGAGAAGTTATAGAATAAGAATTTATCTTTGTCTATTAATGCAATATATGGAATTCCTGTTCCTACAGGATTTTCAATATAAGATGCAATTGTAGCAGCAGACACTTTTCTATCCTTAGTTGAAGGAAGAATTGTCTTGTTCTTTACCCAATAATAATACAGTGTGCTAGTTGGCTGGCCTGTATTTGGATTAAAAATTACTTTGGTATTGTATGCTAAATCGTTGGCATATTTAGGTTGACCCGAAATACCTTCTACCAAACCTTCTACAGTATCTGCTAAGATACTCCACTCTGATGGTAGTAACGGTGTTTCAACCCATTCGTAAACATCAATTGATGACCCAGCAACTTGTGTATTCCAATTGCCAACTCTATAAGAAAGGTCGCCTTGTTCATAGTTTACAAACTTAGCAGTATTGAGATTCCACCAAATTTCGCCAACTTGATCTTCAAACCAAGGTTGAGATTCGTCTACTGTTTCCTCATCTGTACCTGTCATGTATATTGCAGGATCGTAGATTGTTTTATATTTGATATCTTGTTCTGCAACACTTAATATTTTTAACTTGTAATGGTCAACAACATCGATGTCGGCAATCTTAATATTTTTAACATTGTCGTAAATTTCAACATTCTTAACAGATTCTAAATCAATCTGAGGCTGTTGCTGTCTTATAACTTCAATGCTGTTATCCAATGTCTTTTTAAACAGTCTAACTCTACCTGCTTGATTTCCATCTATTTCATAATTTGGTGATCCTACAACAATCACAGAATTAGTACAGTCAATAGCAGCACCAAAGGATTCATAGTTCTTAAACTCAGCTTCTAATTTTTCTGCTAAGAAGTATCCTTGATCTTTTCTTTCAAATACATATGCCTGACCTGGGAAGCCCATAGGATCGCTAAACGATGTTCTCTTTCTATCCCAAGTTGTACCTAACTCAAACCCTGTTGGAAGATCGTATCTAGCATTTTTTGCACCAACTACAATTCTTTCTGTGGCTGCACTAATGCTGATACTTGTACCAAAGTATTCATTGGTATAAGGTTCAAAACTTTGTAACTTCTGTGTCAATCTAAACTCGGGAGCTCCATTATTGTCAAATTTCTTAAAGACAAATACAGCTCCTTGGTTCTGTTTTACAATATCTGCTGTAGGACTGCTTACTACTAATGTAGTTGCCGATGCATCCATGTCTAGTGCAAAACCAAAATTATCTCCAGAATCAATAGCTGTATTAACTCCGGATTCATTGTAATTTTGTATGTTCTGCGCTGTTATTGTTTGAACAAGATTGTAGATGTTATTTGTTCTTAGATATACATAGATTTTTCCGGATGTAGTAAATGAACTATCGCCTACATCAGACCAAGGTAGGCCGCCGTCTGGGGCTTCGCCTTTGCTTACGTTAACAGAATCATCGTTTGGTTCTAAGTCTAATAATATATGGTAGCCGCCGTTAAACTTAACTACATCTCCTGTTCTATACTCCTGGTATGGAGTCCATAGGCCTCTGTAGTTGTTAAAAAATTGACCGTCACTGTTAGGAGTTCCTACTATTAATATAGAACCGTCCCTAGACATAGTCAGGCTATGACCAAAGTTGTCGCCGTCTTTGACTAATTCGGCAAGCTGGTTAGGATTTAACAATCCCGATGCTAGTGTAGATCCGTCGTCATCAATTGATACGCTAGATGGTAAAGAACACTGTGTTGCAATAGGATCTAGTTTTGTCCAGTCATTAGAATTTAAACTTAAAGAACTACCATCGCTTGATGTTGTAGTTTTTGCTTGATATAAATCGCCTTCGTTCCAAACAATTGCTCCGGCTGGATATGTTACTGTTCCTGTTATTTGAGTTAATGGATTGTTCAACGGAGGAACAATTGTAGGTGCTGTTGGGGCATTCCAGTAATCTACTTGATATTGTTTAAATTCTGGATTTAGTAATCTAACAATCTTTGTGCCCACAGGAATACCAGTACCGGAAATGGTCATTCCAACTTCAACAGTTCCCTGTGTTACTGTCGTGATTGTTAATACATTGTTTACAATTGCGCCTTCAAATGATGCACCGGGATTGTAAACACCTGTATAATTCGTATCTTCTAAATGACTCCATTGTGTTCCGTTGTAATAATAGAGGTAAACTCTACCCTTACCCGAACTGTATCCTACAGACGGATCACACAGCGAACCAGTTGCCGAAATTGCAAGATAATATTTGTTTCCAGAAACACCAAATGAAATTGCACTACCAAATCTTTCATCTTGTGCTTGTCTTGGACTTAGTAGATTATTAACATTTGTCCATTGACCGTCAACTAAGGTGTATAAAGAAACCATACCTTGGTTTAAATATCCCACACCCCTTGAAGTTGTATTGGCTTCTACTAATGTTGCTGGCTCCCAATATTCGCTGTCAAGGCTAATGGAACTTCCGTCATACAGAGGAGTATTTTCTTTAGCTTTCCATAATTTTCCGTTGAACAGCACAACTTCGCCTGCTAGATAACTTCTATAGGTTAGGTTACCCATATATGGGTTAGGTATACCGCTGGCCATTGGGCTTCCAATTGCTAGCCATTTAAAGTCTGGGCTAACGGCTAGTACTTCACCAAATGTTCCTAAGACTTCTGTTTCTAGTCCGTCTGGAGCCGGAATAATTTGTTTCAATCCTAAACTATTATCTACAGATGTTCTATCTGTATAGATCATAACATAACCAGAGTCTGGTAAGCTAGCGGCAATTTGTTTTAGGTTTTCAATGTAAACTACTGCCGTTCCTGTGTTTAAAGGATTTGTAATTCCGTAATCCGATAGATCATAAACCTTATATTGCTTTTTCTTTTCTACAACTTCCCATTGGTCGTTTTCGTTTTTGTCTACCCAAATTCTAGAACCGTTAGCCAGCAAAGCTGTTGTTCTATAATCTAAGCCTTGGTATGTGCTAAATCTAGCTTCAGTAAATACTCCAATAACTGCTGATGTACTATCTTCAATGGAGGGAATATCCGAACTTGTTGAAGTTACGATAAACGATGTTGTTCCTACTTCTGTAATTTTGTAGAAACCAGTTAATCCGAATACCTGTGTTATTCCTACAATGTCATCTACAGAAAAATTATGTATTCTATTTGTTATTACTGTTACGTTGTCGCCTTCTTTAGAAACTCCAACAACTCTCACAGATAATGCTTCGTTATATCTTAGTACTGTCCATGAGTATTTGTCAAACGTAATCCAGAAGTGATCGTTTTCGTTTACAGAATTTATATCGATGTTTAGAATATCGTCTCTTGACTTTAATGCAAATGCTACATCATCAAGATGCACATAGCCTGCTGCTCTAGTCGGAGCGTCAAAAGTTTTTTCTAAATTAATGTCTGTTGTAAAAGTAGAAGGTCTAATTGTAAACTGAGATGCAGGAATTCTTAAATTTTGATCAGTTGTAATAGAAGACTGTGATTCTACAATAATTACAGGCTGTGGATTAATTACAAGAGAATCTTTAGAAATTTCAAATTCTATTTCTTTTAATTGATCAACACCGCCAAGGTCACCTAATTTAAATGCCCATTCTTCATTTAGAACAACGCTGTCGTCTTTGGTTCTGCTTAGTTTATCGAAGACCTTAACAATAGAATTTCCAGTGCCTTTTTCTCTAATAAAGCCTTGGTATATTCTAAACTGACTTATTTCATCTTCAGCTAGAGCCTGTAAATACTCTCTTGGCTGATATCCAATTGCGTGTCTAGCTAGATCTCGTTGACTTGACCCTACTCCGTCTGCTTCAACTTCGTAATAGTCAGCAAACTGATTAATCCTATAATCAAAGTTTGCAACTAATCCCTTAGATGGTGTTGTATCTAATTTTGACCAATTGTTATCGTTGAATTCTTCAGCGCCTAATTGATTTTTGTTGCTGGTCCAGAAATATGATTTATAAGCAACAATGTCGCCTAATCTATAATCAGTAAATGGTTGCCAAGTTTGAATGTTAACAGCGTCAAATAAGAATCCAGGGCTAGTGTAATCACCGTCCCAATCAACTGTACGGAATCCTCGACTCTTAATACGCTCCTGACGATATCCTGTTGGCTTATCGTAGATTACATCGTTAAACACTGTTCTATCGTTGAATACAACTACGTGTTCTTTGAGAACAAAGTTTGCTCTTAAGAAATAGATACCCGAGTTTGTGTTAGTAATAGAAACTGTTAGTCTTTGATAATCTCTGCTTACATTTATAAAGTTAGGTTGTAAAGGTGTACCGTCATCTCTTAAAATTTGATAATCATAGAAACCATCTAAGAAATTATCGGCTACGCCCAATGCTTTTACTAAGTCTACTTTTTCTGCAGACGGACTTAGTGTTAATAAAGAACCTTCACTCCAGTTGTGTTTACTCCAGAACATAAATTCTTTACAGGATGTAAACCAATCAAGAGATGTTTGTGTTGTAGTGTCATATCCGTCAAAAACAAATCCAACACTCTTTAGATATTCTTGATAGCCTAATAAGAAATCAACAACGTCTTGTGTGTTAACTAATAACGTTCCGTAATTTAATCTCTTTAAGGCTAACTTATTAAAGTTTCTTCTTCTAAATGCGGTAACTGCATTTTTAACTGGCAGGTCTGGCAATTGTTTCCAAAATGCTAGATCAAAGTCTTCTCCGCTGTCGTGACTCTTTAAACTTCTATAATAGTTGTTATTGTATCTTACAATAACTCCATTACCATAGAATTTATTAGGAGCCCAATTTAAAAAGTTTTCACTTACTCCGCCAACTGTAATCAAAGGATCAGTTTGAGAAATTACCGGCTGGTAATAATTAAAATACGGATCTTTACTGTCGTATCCGTTTAATTTCCAACCCTGTTGTGTTTTTTCTAAAATTACACCGCTATATGCTACAGAATAAATTGGCGAACTTACATTAAAAATAATGTCATAGTTTTCTTGAGGAATGAAAATATTACTAGTTGTGGAACTAGGATTCTTACTATCTAAAATATATTTTTGTTGTTGTTGATCAACAAATCCAGAAAGTCTATTAGTTAAGTTAACATCGATACCTGTAATCTTATCTATTAAATTCTGTGTTGGAATTGTTTTACTCTTTAAGTAATTAACAACATAGGTCGCTAAACCAGAAATAATCTTGCTTTCTGTATTAGTATATAAAACATCTGCTATTGTAGAAAATGTTTTTGTATTTTTGTTAATTGTTTGACCTAATTGGTTTAATTCAATTTCTGACTTATTAAAGTGATCTGTAATATATTCAAAAGGTTTTAATAATGTTAGAGCAATTACAACTGCAAATGGCCATTCAGAACTAGATCTCCAAGCGTATTCAACTGGAGAAACATCTCCTAGGTTAAATGCGCCAGTGTTGTTAATCAGTGTATAATTTCCTGCTAGTCCAGAATCCAATGGGCTTAATAGATTACCGTCACCGTCAACTGGAATGTGTGACATAAGAGATGGTCTCTTATATCTGTCTCTTGTTCCTGCTCTTAAACCTTGACGGATAATACCGTCTCTTAAATCTTCCCAAAGGATAAGGTTGTTTCTAGTATAAGGTGCAGGACCGTATTCACTTTCCCACCAATCAGGCTGTTCGCTGAATCCTAACATTTCCCAGGGATTAGTATGAGGTCTGTCGGTGTCATAGAACCATTCGTACACACCTCTCCAATATCCTGGTAAATTTTTAGTACCCGTTGGATCAGTCATGTTTGAATATGTGTATGTAAAGCTGTTTTCTCTGTCAAGGTAAACGTTGTTTACATAATCAATATTTGTATCTGCGATCCATTTTAAAAATTCTGGAGATACAATAGCATCAACTTCTCTCTTATTAAAGAGAGAATTTTCATAGTATCCGCCTAAAACAGTGTCAATGTCAAACAGAGATTCGTCATATTGTTGTTTTATATTATTGTAAATTCTAAATTCTAATTCTAATAAAACATCGTCTCGGAAATCTCCATAGGCAATAGTTATACTGCCATCGTGACCTTGAATGACTTCTTTAGGTTCAACATAGGTGTCGTCTACAAATTTACGAGGAGTATATTTTTTGTACAATCCTAATTTTGTAGGTGTAGGAGGAATAAAATTAGAAGATGTAGACACATATTCTCTTATTTGAATTTTATCGCCTTCTGACAAATTAATTTTTAAATTTACAAATCCAAATGTTGAATTAAATTCATAATCTCTGCCGTGTAGCAGTTGTTGATTATTATGATATATGTAAACTGCTTTAGAACTCAATGTTTCTAAATCAAACTTTTGTGAAAGTGCAAATGTTTTAATTCCAGTATCTTCTACTTCGTAATCTATAGAAGTAAATGCGCCGCTACCGATCATATCTGATTCGGAGAACGGTCTAGATGAATTTTGTGTTTTGCTAATTTCTTCTAAGATTACATCAACATAATCTGCTGGTTCTTGATCGTAGAACAATTTATAAGCTAAGTCAACAAATACATTTTTAAAATCTGTATATGCTTTTTTAGCATACTGCAATGACTTAACTATATTAACTTCTTTGTCGCAAAGAAGTACCATTGCTAAAGGTGCAATGTTTGAATGTTTTAAAAATCTCTTCGAGGCTTGTTGGTAACCTTGTAAATCTCTAAGATTGCTTATTCCGGGATAAATTCCAGTAAACTCGTCTAACAGTTCAACACCTGTTAAAACGTGATCCGATGCTTGACCTAGAGTAAATGTTTTAATTGTTTCATTTAACGGATTTTTTTCTAAGCCTAATGGTATTTCGTAATATCCGGTAACAGGATCTACGTCAGCAAAAATTTTAATTGTTACTGTGTCGCCAACTGAAAATGATGCACTGAAAGTAAATTTGTTAACTTCTCGAACAAATGTTTTCTTAGATTTAATACCATTTACATAAAATACAATTTTTCTTAATTTAGAATCTGGAACATTTTCCCAATCAATTGCTGAAGATATAATTACGTTGGTCTCTTCATCGATAACAACTGTGTCGATGATTGGTTGTGCATAATCATTGTTTAGTGTAATCCAACCATTTTCGTAAGTATCTAAAGGATTAATCTTATAAAATCCTGTTGATATATTTTTTGAAAATGTATCTTGAGAAATTTTATATGTGAAAATGTCCGAATCTAAGTCATACTCAAACTGAATATCTCCTACATTGTCAATATTCAAATATGAAAGGCTAAATCCTAATTCGGAATCTACAGGACCTGAACCTAATTTATAACTAACAATTTCTGAACCCACAAACGAGCTTACTGGATATTTGTCTGCATCAGCAAAACTAACTTGACTTTCGTCAAAAATGTCAAACATAGGAGGTTGATTAATTGCTGTTTTTAATTGGCTCTTGACCCAGTTAGTCCCTGTGAAATGGTACATCAATCCTTTGTTTTTGTTTCCGCGTCTTACGAGAACACCTTCTCCTATTAGAGATTCTCCGTCGGCGGCTTTCTTAAGATTGATTTGTAAATTGCTATTGTGTCTAATAAAGTTTACAACATATATTTGATTATTGGCTAACGAATCTGTATCTGCTGTAATTAGGATTCTTGCACCGTCAAATATTTGTTCGCCGTCAATAATGTAACCACTGCTGCCTTCAATTGTGCTGAAAATATCTGTGGTAAAATCATCTACATAGTCAACCACTTGTTTAGCAACTGCTCCGTGGTTGAATAATTGTATGTTAGGTTTAAATTCAATAATTGGACGTTTAGCTCTAGAAGATTCTAAAGCGTCAAAATTTGTTCCGTTTATTGAATGAGCGTAATCTAAAACGCTTCTATGGAACCATCTGTTGTATCTGCTCCAAGGATTTGAGTCAATACTAGATTTGTTAATTGTTATGTAATCTTTTGTTGCAGGATATGCTGACGCATCATCAAATGGTTGAGAGTCAAATCCAGCATTGTCAAACAATACTTCCGGATTTCCAAATGTTAGATTTTCTGAAACAATTAGATCGGCTATTCTAGTTAAGGTAATTTTGCTGCCAACGCCTTCAACAATCCACTTATCGTTGTCATCTGCGTATTTTGCAGGTGTTACCATTCCGGCAAAATAAATCACCATGCCGTTTGACAGTGTTATATTGTTGCTAGATGTATAAGTTGACTTTCCAATAATTTCTTTCTCAACATCTATCTTAGTATTAGATTCGATGTCAGCAATTATAAATTGTCCAAATCTATTAACATCTGTTGTGCTTTGATAAAACAAAACATCTGGCGCATCTAATGGAACTTCAAATATTAATGCTCCGTTTGAAGCTCCGTTATTTGTTACGCCCTTATTGTAATCTAGTGCAGATGTTTGTGCAACATCATCAACGAATTCCCAATCATCTGTATTTTCGTCTATGGTGCTGCCATCGTTCGTATTGATGTTAACTTTTGCTTTCCATAGTTTTCCATCAAAAACTACTAACTGTCCTGCAGAATAAGGTAATAAAGGATTATATGTTAGTGTGCCTGTATCGATCGATGTCTTAATAGTAAAACCGTTTCCAGGAGCATTAACATTAAATTTGTAAGTTTGTCCTCTATACAATGTTATTGTAGGATTGTTTGTTGCACCGTCGGGTGTAAAGATGTAAACACTGCCAACACCTAATGCTACTCGGTATGTGCTAGTAATTCCTTGTGCTTGGCCTGTGATTTTAATTCCAGGTGGTCCTTCTGGGACCCAGTAGTATTCTCTATAGTTTACAAACTTGTCCCAGTCAATAGGAGGATTCCAAGTGTAGTGTTCTTGGCTTGTAATTACAGCATCTAGTTCTTCTTGATTTCCAAAGAATTTAATTTGATTTTTAAAATCTAAGTAATCATAAAAATTATTAATTTTTCCGTCTTTCTTAACAGTAACACCGGGCTCTAACTGATATCTACTTCTTAAGGTTTCATCGGTGTCAAGATAAACGTCAGAATTTTTAAACGTCTTTCCATAACGCCTTCCTATGTAACCTACGGTTTTTTCTAATACGCCGGGCTGAACTAAAGGATCTAATACCGCTGACAAAAATTTATTATTACCTTCGGTTTGAAAAATCTTAGGTAATAACTCAACAGTTCGTCTAATTGGTAGTCCACTATTTGGAAAAATTTCGTTTGCCATCTTAATTAATATCTGTGCTGTTTACTATCGAATTGGCAGTGGCTCTAATTTCAGAAGCTGAAATTGCTGTAACAATCTCAACATCGTCAACTGTTGCTCCGCTGACAAAAATCTCATCTACTCTACTTTGAATTTCAAATAAACTTCCAAAACTTTGAGTAGGCTGTCTTGGTACAATAACCATGTTAGAAATATCTGGTGCTACAGAATTAATAACATAGGTAATTAATTCACTAATGTAGAACCTATCTCCAAAGTCCCAATTGTTAACATCAAAAAATTCATTTATTGCGCCAATAATTCTAACTTTTAAATCGTTGTCATTAATTAATTTATTTGGATTTTTAACGACCTTAAATTTTGCCTGCAATCTAACATCAGCGGTTTTTCCAAATAATACTTTATACATCACAGGATGATAAATGATTTCATCACTGACTGCTTTGATTAAATTCAACTTTGATCCAAAGCTAATTCTTAAACTATCGCTGTTAGGCGCTTCTGGTTCTTTAATTAATGCACCGGCTAGATAGTTTCTAAAATTAGTATCGTAGCTTCTTGTTAAAATGTAAATGTCTATAATGTTACTTGCACTAGGATCTATCCTTCTGTCAACGTTTGCATTATGAACATATTGGAATTTTAAATTTGCTCGTCCTATGTTTGCAGAATATGTTGGCTCTAAGATCAAAGTATTTGTATTTCTGTCTACACGCTTAACTTGATCTTCGGTGCTGTCATAAAAATAAATTAACTGACCGTCATTGAAATCGTTGACGTTAATTAAACTTTCTTTCTGATAAACTAAAACTTCATCGTTTGAATTGTCAATATATTCTTTAACTTTGTTTCCTAGTTCGTCGTTAACTTCCCTAAAGAACAAATAGTTTAGGTCTAAATCTAATCCTACAATCTGTTCAAACGCTTCAGGATTATCTATAACACCATCATCGTCTGAATCAAAGAACGCTATTTTAATTTTGTCAACACTTTGGTATCCGTCGTCGAATCTAATAGTATCGCTGATTTCAAAAGACACATCCTTTTTCAACGGATTTATTAAATTACTATCTGGATTTACACCTAGTATTTTAATTTGATCTTTAATTACTTTTCCAGTTTTACTATCGTAGGTTTTTGCCTTTGAGTCAAAATAGAATCTATTTTGCTCAAGGCTTCCAAAGATATAATCTAAACCTCTAATTCTGACAACATATTCGTCTGCTTCTTTAACAAAGGCCAGTAACCAACTAGCGTCAAGGCTGCTGTTTGAAATATCTCCAGCTTTACCTAAGCTAAAATTAGAAAGTAAATTTATATTTGATGCAGTAATTAATTTCCATTCGCCGTCTAATACACTGTATCTTAGACCAAAGTTTAAATTACTAAACATTTGATTTGTCATTTCTGTTTCTAGTGCAGTTGACAAGTTAGTAACAAACTTAGGAACAATACGTGCTGCGATTGCGCCCGAAGGAACATTATCGTTAAACTGGACAGGGCCTAAGCCGGTGCTTAGTGTTCCGCGGCCAGCATTAGTTCCGTCTCCAGAAATTTTTACAACCTTAACCCATATTCTATCTTTTTGTTCTGGATCTGTTAGATCGGTTGTGACTAACTTTCCTTTTTTAAAGCTCTTGCCTGCTGGCGGTACAAATTTAATCATTGATCCCACATCAACATACTTTAATGTGCCTGTGGTATATGATCCTACTTTTAAGATTAAGTTATTGTCAATGGCGTTGACAAAATAACCTGTAGAAAGATTTACATCAGATGTAATTTCATTCCATAGTGTATTCTGATCTGTAAAAGAAATTTTAGAAAACTTTGTTATGTAATAGTTGTAAACATCAACATCGTTGATAACAGGCTCTATTTGATTTCTAATAAAATTTAAAATTTCAATTCTATTGGTATACTTAAACGCTAACGATCTTTCAATTTCTTCTTTATAAATTAAACCGTCGTCAGCAAATACATTCACTGAACTGTATTTTCCAGTAGCATCAATAATTTCAAAGTTTCTGCTAATTCCGCTAGATGTTCTGTTCACTGCTTTAATTTTTAAAATATCTTGAGAAGTGGCCATGGGGGCAAGATTATAATCTTCTCCTGTGATCATTCTGTTTTGTGTATAATATTGTGCAGGAGCATTTACTCTAATAGAGTCTGTTGACTCGCTGGCAGAGGATGAGCTAACTGTATATTTTAAACTTAAAGTGATCGAAAGCGTATGTGCTATACCTTGCTTGTTAACATAAGGAATAGCAATATTAATACCTCTCATTTCCGATGGTGCAATTTGATATGTTAATCCGTTGCTGGTTCTGTAATAAACACGAAATGCGCCTTGAGGTAAGTTACCGTAGACTCCGTCAGCAAACGCTAGATCAATTCTATCGTTTTCTTTTGTTATAACAGAATAGATGTTTCTTATATCTGAAGTAATGCTGTTATAAGCAATGTTGTTTCCTACCAAAGACGAAACTTTGGTCCATTCTGCTTGTTGAACGCCAGACGAGCTTAGGCCAAATAACCAAACATCATCGTTGTTAATATTGTTAGCGTCAACCGCAACTAATTCGTTTGTAGAAGGAATTTCTATAGAAAAATCTGCAAGCTCTAAACTTCCTTGTTTGAACATTAGATAGAAACCAGTGTTTGCACTGGTGCCGCCGCGGCCGTCGTTTCTATAAACAAAGCCTAACTGATTTCCAGGAACTGGTGGCTCTTCGTAAATTTCTTCTTGGCCTTTAAATGCTGTAGACACTAGCTCAAATGTCATTTGTCTGCCAGCAACAATTTTGCTATAGGTATAAATTGGTACATCTGTGCTAGCAGTTCTAAACCTATATTGCTCTGTTTGAATTCCTTCAATTGTAGCAGTACCTTGACTACGGCCAAATTCTGTGTTATCTGCCATAGCTGCGTTTAAAACTGCAACAAATTGTTCAGCCCAGTTTTGATTTGTTGGGTCATTCCAAACAATAGTTTGTTGGGCTAGGTTTTTGCCGTTACTGTCTAGGACACTTTCTGTTGTGCTAACAGTGTCAAACTTTAATAGTCCTTTAGAAGGAATGTTTCTTTTAGCATTATAGCTCAACATTTTAGCTAGACGTAAGACGCTTTCTTTACGTTCTGCTAATTCGATAAAGTTTTCTCTGCTGGCCAGATCAATTCTAAATGCTAAACTTTGACCTAAAAATGCAATAGCATCTATTAATGCGAGATATTCACTCGATTCAATATAGTCGTTGAAATCTTCAGGATAATTTTCACGGAAATAGGCAATAATGACTCTACGTAAATTTTCAAAGTCGTAGGATTTGAAGTCAGCATTTTTAAATGTCTGATAAATTCTAGTCCAATCCTCGTTTAGAATTAAGTTATTTTGTCTTGAAGTAGCTGTCATGATTCCTTCCTATACTGTATTTACCCTAAAAAATAATGTGGTCAGTTAATAATGTTATTCTGCTTATCGAAGTCAAATGTCATTCTTTCGTTAATATTAAAAGGCAAATACGTAATGTCTGCTTCTATTCTAATGCCCATATCTGTAGAATCTATAACTACGCCATTAATTGCAATCCTAGGATCGTAATTTATAATCTGTTCAACATCTTCTGTGATTAATTTTTTAACTTCTTCTGTAAAAGGCTCAAATAATAAATCCCATATAACTGTACCAAAATCAGGATTCATTAACTTTTCACCTTTTCGAATATAAAAATGATTTACAATGTCTTGCTTGACCAAATCAATATCGAAAAGTTTAAAGGTAGCACTTGATTCTTTAGAACTAAAACCTTTGTATGTAAAAGCAACTTGACTGTCGCTGGTTGTTGCTGCTAGAGATGCTACAGATTTTTTATTGTATAATTTTGCCATTATTCTGACTCCCTGTCGGTATTAGTTGGTGTTAGAACTTCTGGGGCAAAATTTTCATGCAATGCCCAGGGCTCGTGCATAGGAACTCTCTTAAGAATACTTCTTAATGGTTCTTTTACTGAATACCTATTTTTTTCTTCCCACTTTTCTTTTGAACTAGTTTTAATATTGTCATGCGTTGACAGTGGCGAAACTGCTGCGGCTGCGCCTGCAGACGGTCCATTCATATGAATAGTTCCGGCTGTTTCAAAATGTGTTCCGCCGCTTAGAATATTTGTATTTGCACCAGCTGTGAAAAAATTGTTAGATCCTGTGGCTACATTAAGATTTGATGCAGTAGTAATATTTCCGTTGGCGCCTATAACTAACCTCATATCTGCGCCAGATTCAAAATGTGTTCTAGCTATAGATTTTATATTAACATTTCTACCTGCTTCTAAATTAATATCTCTATCGGCTCTAATATTCAAATCATTTTCTGTGTGAATACTAATACTGTCTTCGGCGTAGATATCTATTTTTCCGTTACTGGTTAATTCTACCCAGGTTGTGCCTCGACTATTTCCTATGTAGATTAAATCTTCGCTATTATGCATCAAAATTTGATGCCCTGTTCTGGTGCGAATTCTAAAATATTCATTATAAGGAATATTAGGATCGCCTTTTTCTTTTTGCTCAGTGTCAGCATATTCTTGGCCGCCAACGCTGGCATGTGTTTTTCTTTGATAACGATCTTCACCGTCGTCCATTACTAGAGTTGTTCCACCCAATCTGCCTACAGGTATAGGCACAGGACTTTTACTTTGTTGCTTACCTATAAATTGTTTTTTTGCACCTTCGGAGCGATCAAACGGTCCCGGAGTTGAAATACCAAATACAGCATTAGGCACATTTCTTCTACTAGTAGAAGTTGTTGTTCCTCTAATGTCGTCTTCTAACAATCCTTGTTTTAAGAATACATCTGCAATAGGATGAATTGGCTTTTTAATCTTTTCGACGGCTAAACTTTTTTCTTGTGTATTAGCCTTACGATTATATTCTGCAACAGGTAACGGTTGTGTAGTGTCGTATTTTCTTTTTTGTTCTTGTGTTGCTTCAAACTCTGATGATCCGCCAATTGCAGGGACCATATGGTTCATAAATCTACCGGGGACGCAACCAATAAAATATCCGGAGTCGGCATCACCATTGACAAACGCCACTAATACAGTTGTTCCAATTTCTACAGTAGGAAACCACATTCCATAACTTTTTTGTGTATCTTGGAAGTCGCCTTTGTTTAGGCCCATGTATTCATAGCCGGTTACACCGTAAAAGGGACTAGCATATTTTACAGAATATGTTTGATTTAAATCGCCAATAGAGTTTCCGTTTTCTCTTAATAAGGTAACTTCTAGACCGCACATAAATGCAGGGTCTAGATAACTAACTACTTTTGCTAGCTGAATACCAGTAGGTAATTTACCTTCACCTTCTCTAACCGGCGTTCGTTTTTCCTGAGCCATTATTCTCCTCCTGATTCATCGCCCGAAGGATCGTCCGTAGGACTTGTTTTTTCAGGTTCAACTTTAGTTGTATCGTACATAATTTGATTTTGCTTGCTAACTGTTTCTTGGCCAACGTAGTCGAGTGCTTGATTAACTTGACGTGCTAGATCTAAAGACTGTGTGAATACACCGCCGCTAAATTTATTTTCTACACTCTTTACGTGATATATTCCACTAAAAGGAGTTACCGATCCACCGTTGGGGAAATTGTATAAACCGCCTACTCCCTTAGTTCCTAAATTAGGCTCTAACGGATTTCTCCAAGTAATGTAAACAAATATTTGACTGCCTTCCCAATTCATTGATCCGTCTGAATTGATCTGCGAATTAGGCCCGTACTCTGCAATAAAGTTAGAATTAATTCCGCTGTCGCTTAAGAAATAAGGATCACCTAAAATTTCTATCTTAACAGATGTCATATCCGAGCTAGCTTGGAAAGACTTATTAAATGCGTCAGCAATAATCTGTTCAACTGTTTTGTCTCCGGAGAACGATGGGGCTTTCATCTTAGGATCTGCTTTAACTGGAGGGGATCCGTTGCTGCTAGCGGAGCTGCTTGGAGCATCTCCAGTCTTAACTTCAGCCTTAGGCGTCTTTTCAGATGCACTGTTTTGTACATCGTTGTTTGAAACGTTGTCGTTTTTCTGTGGAGGTCTAGGTAAAATACCAGTGTAAAACTGTCCGTTAAATGTTAAATCAAATCTTAAAATATTATTGTTTTGACCTGTGTAAAGATAATCATATCTTTTACAAATAATTTTTTCTAGTTTATCTTGTCCAGAGGCCGGTGCTGTTGGATTCTGATAGGTAGTGGCGCTAACTTTATAAGGTACTACCCTATAGATATATTTCTTTGCTCTAACGTTTCTTATTCGATCAAAATCTAACAGTTGAATTTGAACATCAATTCTAAACCAGTCAACCATTCCGTCAACTATGTTTTCTCCTCTTAAACTCTTAATACAATATTCCGAAGAAGATACAACATATTTTATAATTTCTGTAATTTTTGTCTCTGGCGGGAATTGAAGTTCTCGTTGTTTAGGATCAATTGTCATCTTATCTCTAACAATGCGCCCTGTTTGTTCGTCAATAATGTCGCCTTCAAGTTTAAAATTGTAATTACCGCCAGATGTTTCAGAAAATCCCATGCTAGACTGCCCTATAAGGCCTTGTCCAAATGTTTCTGAATTTGATTCTCGATTTTGTACAGCTATTTTTTGTGTTACTACTTTCTTAGGATCGGCCATAGCCTTTAATAAGTCTGTTGATGTTCCTCCATCGAGACCAATCTTATCTGAAGAATCAACAGGAAAAACGATTTCATATAAATCTGGAATTTCTGCTTGACCGTCGTCTACGTTGTCTAGCTGAATCTTATTCAGTGTGTTGCACAGGCTTTGCGGTCCAGATACTAAAACTTCGTTGACCTTCATTCCTGTTATTTTTGTATCTGTGGTTGTGTTGTTAACTAGGTCGCTAAAACCAACATGGTGCATTGGTGATGCTTCTACTTTATATTTGCTACCTGTTTCGTTTACGTTAAATTCAACTTTAGTAATTTTAATAGTAAAGTACTTTGCTAGAGATTCTGTTGCTGCAAAAATTGCACCGTTATCTTTATAACCTAAAAATTCTAATTTTAGTAGATAAGGACAGTCGTTTAAGTAAGAAGGATATCCGGCGTTAACTGCTGCTGACTGCAAACTTTGTAAAAACAGTCCTAGAGAATATGGTTCGTATACTTCAAAGCTAAAACTACTAACGTTTGTGTTACCAGTCTTTGCAGAGCCACCTAACTGAGCTTGCATGATTACATTATCGATGTAATATTCAGGCGTTCCGTATGCTGTCTTTGATCTATTTGCATCAAATCGTCCTGCAGACGATATTACTATGTTTTTTAATGCGCCCGGGTTTCCCCTATAGGTATTAGGATTGTTGAACTGGTTTGGTTCAAGACAGCATAAAGTCCACAGAGGAGTGTACGAAGCAAACTGTTCCAACACATTTTCATATGGAGGACCACCTGCGGGTTTAGTAAGTCCAAATGTTTGTGCTAATGTTTTATTAGGATCTGGTAAAAAGTCAGCACCAGGCGATATTGTTGCACCCGGATTAGTCAATAACTTACTAGCCTGTACCGCCGTTCCTTGAGATATACCCGGAACTACTGGTATATTAAGAATTGGTTTTCCAGACGGCATTAAGATATTTCCTACCGCCTGGCCGATATCTCTAATAATCGACAACTTAAACTCCTATGTATTTTTCTAAGTTTGATTTTTTAGGACAGTATATAACTGTACCGGGTTCAAAATCATATATAGGATCTTTTAATACTTCCATGTTTCGTTGAACAAATACCCACCATAGGTTAGCATTACCGTATAGGTCATATGCTAATAGATCTGGTCTATTTTTGTATTGAGTTTCTATGGTGTACTGGAAATCGTCTGCTTCTGCAGGAACTGGTCGAATCGTTAATAATTCTAAATACAAATTATTTTCTTTTGTATTATAATATGGTGAAGTTCTTTTATACGTTGCCATATTATAGGTATCCTATTGCATTTCCGCTAGCGTAATCTTTCAATGAGAATTGACGCAATCTAGTTCTATTGTAGATAGGTGCAACAGTAACAGATATTGTGCTCATAATAGGAACCCATGTAGGTGCTCCGCCACCAGCAGGAGTCCATTTAATATAGTTGACATCGTCTTTGAAATCTACAGAAAAACTTTTAACAATTACCGGAACAGAATTAAAAACTCTTGCTCCGTATCCTGTTAAATTACAAATTACTGGAGGACTTCCTACAGTTTCTCCTTGCCCAAAGAACATTTTTGTTGCAGTTCTTAAAAAGGTTGTTCCTTGAATCCAGTATTCTGCGTCAAGTTCACTTTCAACTGAAAATTCTCCGCTTATTTGAATGTCATCAACTTGACTATTCTTATATCCGTAAAACGGTTGAATGTTATGAATAGGATCAACTTGTGTATAGTTTGCTTTTGAAGACAAAGAAATAGTAGGTAAGTATGGCCAAACAAAACCATTAGTTGCACTTAGTCTTGGAAATGCGTTTCCAAATAAGCCAAAGTTACAGTTTAATTTTACTCTCCAGTCGTTTTCTGGATTCGATTTTAACTCTACAAAAGCACCTTGTTGTTTAAATAACTCTGCGCCGCTGGGTAAATTTTTACCTCTTGCCATGCTAAGAAGGTTGTTTAGCATACCAGCTGCCGACGAAATTTGTCCGGCAATCTGTGCAAGACCGCCACCTAATCCGCCACTGGCTAAACCTAATTTGTTTAAACTAGCACCAATAGCTGCACTAGCATTACTAACTGCCCCAGCTGCTCCTCCTAAAGAAGCTGCCGCGCCACCTAATGCTCCTTGTGCATTAGACGCTAAACTTTGTATAGGATTGCCTACGCCGCCCATAGCTGTTCTAGCCGAAGCTGCTAAGTCTGTTGCACCTGCGGTTATTCCGTTTAGTCCGCTGCCAATTGCTCCGCCTAGCTTACCTACAGTAGCGTCTACGTTGGCTTTTAAAGACTCAAAGCCGCTTGAGGGTATTGCACCTTGGGCTGCGGATGCTGCCGAGCTAACTTGTGCAGATACAGTGCTGACTAATTTAGCCAAAGGATTAGTAGATAATGCCATTTTGAGTAATTTTTCCTGTTATACTCTATTTATTATTGACAAAATGTGCTATTATAATAACTCATGGAGAACCTTGAATTAATGAGTACAGTACCTAAAATAAAATATCTAACTAATAAGGATTTGTTAAAAGAAATACATTTAAGCAAAAATACATATTGCTCTTTTACAGATCCAAAATATTCCGACTACGATATAATTCTTCCTAGTCTAGAAAAAATAAACATTAGAACTATTGCAGAAGCCAAAAGAAATAGAGCTGCTAAATTGGCTAAGCAAGCACACGAAGCAGCAAATCTCACAGGTAAAAAGCAACCGGCTAAAGACTTCGAGATTGATTACAAAACTATTAAAAAGACCGAGGTTGTTTTTAGAATTATGACTTTTGAGCACATTCCACTTGCTCCTGGTCGGAAGAAAACTCTAAAAAATACCGCAGATAGTCATGACAAAGTTAATTTTCCGCCGTTCCAACATTGGAAATTTGACGACAACGATAATTTAATTTGCGTCGGAAAAAGCCATTGGAAAGGTGACTTGCACACTGGCAGGTTTGAAAAAGAGCATGGCAGAATGACCGATAACTTAGCTCGTATGTTTTTAAAATTATGCGAGCGTTACGCTACTCGAGGCAACGTTCGAGGCTACACTTACAACGACGAAATGCGTGGGCAGGCTATCCTACAGCTAACACAGATAGGACTACAGTTTGATGAAAGTAAATCCGATAATCCTTTTGCTTATTATACTGCTGCCGTTACTAATTCATTCGTGCGAATCATCAACATCGAAAAACGTAACCAAAACATTAGAGATGACATACTGGAGATGAACGGTATGAATCCAAGTTGGACTCGTCAAAATAGCGGAGGTGGTAGTACATATTCCGGGCCAGTTAGCACAGGCGGTGATGGCGGCGGAGATTGGGATTGATCTTTAAGACAACTTACTGTATTATAATTCTATGAATCTATTTAAAAAAGCGGCTTGTTTTACAGATATACACTTTGGACTAAAGTCTGGTAGCAGAACACACAATCACGACTGTGAAGAGTTTGTGATTTGGTTCTGCGAAGAAGCTAAAAAGCAAGGCTGTGAAACTGCAATATTCTTAGGTGACTGGCATCACAATCGTTCAACTACTGATGTCAGTACTATGAATTATACCCTTTCTAATTTAGAACGCCTAAGTAATAATTTTGAAAAGGTATATTTTATACTAGGCAATCACGATTTGTTCTACAAAGATAAGCGTGAGATCAACTCTGTAGAATTTATGCGGTTGTTTCCTAATGTTGTGCCTATTAGAGACCCGTTCACAGAAGGCAATGTTACTATCCTTCCTTGGTTAGTAGCAGACGAATGGAAAAATATTCCTAACATTAAAAGCAAATACATCTTTGGTCACTTAGAACTGCCTAGCTTCTATATGAACGCTATGGTGCAGATGCCTGATCACGGACAGTTGCAACGTGGACATTTTCAAAATCAAGACTATGTATTCACTGGGCACTTCCATAAACGTCAGCAGGCTGGAAACATTGTGTACATCGGCAATGCATTTCCACACAACTATGCCGATGCAGGCGACGATGAACGAGGCATGATGATTCTAGAATGGGGCGGCGAACCTGAATACGTTACTTGGCCAAAACAGCCTGTTTATAGAAGTTACAAACTTAGTCAAATTATCGATAGTCCGGACACTTTGCTTCGTGAAAAAATGCATTGTCGTGTTACAATTGACTTGCCTATTACTTTTGAAGAAGCAAACTTTATTAAGGAACAGTTTATTCCTAGATACAATCTTAGAGAATTAATGCTGATTCCAGAAAAAGTTGAAGTTGAAAGCACATCTGTACCCATAGACATTAATTTTGAAAGCGTAGATACAATCGTAATGAATCAAATTAATGCTATCGAAAGCGATACCTACGATAAAGGATTGCTATTGGAGATTTATAAAGAACTATGATTAAGATTAAAAATCTTACAGTAAGAAATTTTATGAGCGTGGGCAATCAAACCCAGGCTATTGATTTTGACCGCGGACAGTTAACCTTAGTGCTTGGTGAAAATCTAGATCTAGGAGGTGATGATTCTGGTGCTCGCAATGGTACGGGTAAAACAACAATCATCAATGGACTAAGCTATGCTATCTACGGTCAAGCCTTAACTAACATTAAAAGAGACAATCTTATTAACAAGATTAACTCTAAAGGAATGTTAGTTACTGTTACTTTTGAAAAAGACGGTGTCGAATACCACATTGAAAGAGGTAGAAAACCAAATCTTTTAAAGTTCAGCATCAACGGACAAGAACAAGACGTTAGCGATCAAGACGAAAGTCAAGGTGACTCTAGAGAAACGCAGAAAGAAATTGAAACTGTGTTTGGTATGAGTCACGACATGTTCAAACATTTAGTTGCGTTGAACACTTATACAGAGCCGTTCCTTTCAATGAAGGCTGCTGATCAACGCAGTATTATTGAACAGTTGTTAGGCATTACACAACTTTCCGAAAAAGCTGAAAACTTAAAAGAACAAATTAAGTTTACCAAAGAAGCTATCTCCACAGAAAACACTAGAATTGAAACTGTTAAAGCATCTAATGATCGTATACAGCAAAGTATCGAAGCATTAGAAAGAAAACAAAAGCTATGGGAAGATAATAAAGAAAAATCTATAGAAGATTTTAGAAAAGCCATAGACGTGCTCAGTACTATTGACATTGATTTAGAAATCTCTAGTCAACGAGCTCTCATTGAATGGAATAAATGCAAAAAAGAGAAAGATAGCATAACTGCTATTGTTGCTAAACAAACATCTGCATTAGAAAAAGAGCAAAAACTAGTAGAAAAGTTAATTAAAGAATTAAAACTGCTAGAAGATCACAAGTGTCATAGCTGTGGACAAACAATTCATGACAATCAACATGAAGTTATGTTGCAAGCTAAAACAAAACAGATTGCAGATTCTAATAAAGCAGTTGATGAATACAAACAAGAGCTTGATGATTTAAATGAAGCATTAAATCTTATTGGCGAATTAGGCGATTGTCCTAAAGTTCACTACGATAATTTAGAAGAAGCACTGAATCATAAGAATACACTTAGTGGTTTAGAAAGGGATCTAGAGATTAAAATTGCTGAAACTAATCCTTATGCAGAACAAATTGAAGAATTAAAGAAAACTGCTGTTCAAGAAATTGATTGGAACAACATTAATGAACTTAACAGAGTTAAAGATCACCAAGAATTCCTACATAAACTGCTGACTAACAAAGACAGCTTTGTTCGTAAGCGCATTATTGATCAAAACTTGGCATTTTTAAATCAAAGATTAACATACTATCTTGACAAAATTGGTTTGCCGCATATTGTTGAATTCCAAAACGACCTAAGTGTTATTATTACACAATTAGGACAAGATCTAGACTTTGACAACTTGAGCCGAGGCGAGCGTAACAGACTTATCCTTAGTATGAGCTGGGCGTTCCGAGATGTATGGGAAAACTTATACCACAGCATCAATTTGTTGTTTATTGACGAGCTAGTAGACAGCGGTATGGATGCTAGCGGTGTTGAATCTAGTATTGCTGTGTTAAAACGCATGACTAGAGAACGAGAT
>JACCDX010221806.1_pt1 | contig 31400 bp, 31 predicted proteins | sample 7449681 | NCBI WGS metagenome assembly JACCDX01 (sample SAMN15323450, study PRJNA562643) | freshwater metagenome | isolation source: river surface water | place: USA:Blue River Watershed | collected 2017-08-18
CACGCGACATTCCTTTGTTCGGTTTGGCAAAGACAATCGCTCCATCTCAATTGGGCAAAGTGACTGTTGAGCTGACTTCTTTCAAACGCAACTAATGAAAAGCGATTTTGTTTTCGTTTATTTGAAAAGAGCCACAATGATTGTGGCTCTTTTTTTTACCTCTCTGGCTTGGTCGGCGCCGGCTGAAACCTACAAAGACATCATTGAAAAAGCTTACAATCTCAGTCTGCAAAAAGACCGAGCCCAAGCAACGACCGTTTTGCTCAATGCGCTGAAAAAAGAATCCAAAAAAACCCTGGCGCAAAAAGAGCTGACCATGGCTCTCGATCAAGTTTCCAAAATCTTTTATAGCGACAAAGCTCAACAGCTTTATGAGCTTGGGCTTTCCTTGCGATCAACCGAGCCAGGCGCCGCTCTGAACAAGCTGCAAGAAGCTTCTCGTCTGGAGCCGGACAATCTTTCCATCGAAATTGCTTTAGGAAGGCAGGCGCTTTCTTCCGGAGACTGTGGCAGCACCGCCGCTCGACTGAGAAAACTGCGAGATTTCATGGCGGCTGTCGAAGAACTCCGCTTGATGGTGGGACAAGTCGCCATTTGCCAAAGTAATTTCCAAGACTATTTATCAGTGCGTCCCGGGTCTGAACTCAAGAATTCCCCATTGGCACTTTTCTGGCAGACCTCTGAGGCCGAATATCTTTTTAAGACGGGATCTTTTGCCAAGTCTCAAGAGATCGCCGATTTGATCCAAAAGACTGAGCCTGCTTTTCCGGAAGCCGTTTATTGGAAGTGGAAAGTGGAAGCTGAAACCAAGCAAAAGGCAGAAAAAACGGCTCAAAAGTACCTCAATCTCTGTAAAACTTTGAATAGTCGATTGTTCCGACATTATTTGCCTGAACCTCAGCTGTGCCGACGCACGACGGAAGTTGAAACTTTCCTGAAGAAAACCAATAATTCAGAGATATGAGAAAAATTCTACTTCTGACCAGTGTCTTGATGTCCGCGGGAATGGTTGCCTGCGGAGTAAAGGGAAAGCCGCAGCCGCCATTGACGGCACCCGTTTTGGGCCGGGGCGAACCCAGTTTTTCCAAAGCTACTGAAAATTTAAAATTAAAAAAGAAAACAAATCCCCCAGCCGACTGGGAAGAAAGCGCTGACTTTCCCGAGGAAAAGTGAAAATGAGCAAATTCAAGGGGCTTCGAATCAGTCGACTGTCAGGTGCTCAGAATACTTTTTTTCTCGTCAATGGATTTGAAGCTTCATGGTCCAAGTTGCTGCACTTATGGAATGATTCCGACAAAATCGAATTCGCTCGTTTTGTTTGCCAAGAGCTGCCGGATTTTAAGACCGACGGAGTTTTGTTTTTAAAGCCGCATCGACCTTTGGATTTTGCCTGGGAATTCTACAATGCCGATGGCTCACATGCCGACATGTGTGGCAATGCCGCTCGTTGTGCAGCTCTGTTTTTTGCTGAAAAAGTAAAACCGCAAAAGGAAATGAAATTTCTGACGGGGGCGGGCGAAATTGCCGGCCAAGTTTTGGCTCAAAACACTGTTCGAATTCAAATGACAGAAATTTCTCCTCTGCAGACGATGACAGTTCTTGGAGAAACGGGCCTGTTCGTCAATACAGGCGTACCGCACTTTGTGATCGAGAAAAAACCAGATGCGGATTTGGCGCGCAGTCTGAGAACTGTGAGTGACTTTGGCCCGCCTGGCGCCAATATCACTTTTGTTCAGAATCTGACTTCAACTCGGGTCGAAGCTGTCACTTTCGAACGAGGTGTCGAGGACTTCACTCGGGCTTGTGGAACTGGAGCTGTGGCTTCAGCCATGTACCTGCAAAATCAATTCGGCTTGCAGAACTCGATTGAAGTTCACATGCCTGGCGGTGTACTTAAGATCGAAAATGCGCGCCCAGGACAAAGACCCTTTCTGACGGGTCCTGTCGATTATGAATTTGATATGGAGATAAAATGAAAAACTTCAAAGGTGTCTTCACTGCCCTGATCACCCCTTTTCAAAATGGCAAAATCGATTACGAATCCCTAGAGCGACTCATTCAATTTCAGCTCAAAGAAGGCGTCCAAGGTTTTGTGATCAATGGCACGACGGCCGAGAGTCCGACTTTGAGTGCGGCTGAGCGCGAAAGTATTTTCAAATTCGTGAAGGCTCGAGTCGGCAAAGCTTTTCCATTGATCATGGGAACGGGTTCGAATTCGACTGCCAAAACCATTGAAGAGTCCAAAGAAGCTGAAAAATTAGGTGCGGATGCCATTCTTGTGGTTGTGCCTTATTATAACAAACCCCCGCAGCGAGGGCTCTTGGAGCATTTCAAAGCTGTGGCGGATGCGACTCAGATTCCCAACATTCTCTACAATGTGCCTTCGAGAACGATCACCTTTCTGGAGCTTGAGACGATCAAAAAACTCAGTGAGCATCCCAATATTTTGGGAATCAAAGAAGCTTCGGGACAAATTGAATTGGATCAACAGATTCGCAAAACCTGCGGAGAATCTTTTTTGCTTCTCTCGGGTGATGATGGAACTTACGACGAGTTCATGGCCGCCGGAGGCGATGGCGTCATTTCAGTGGCGTCTCACATTATTCCCAAAGCCATGCTCGATAAAAAAGCCAAAGATAACCGGGAACTCATTGATATGCTGTTTGTCGAAGCCAATCCCATTCCTGTGAAAAAAGCTCTGCACTTGATGGGGATTATCAGTAGTCCCGAGTGCCGGCTTCCTTTGGTGACATTGGCCGAGGTCCACACCGAGAAGCTCAAAAAACTAATGAAACAAAAAGGTCTTATTTCATGAAGAAACTGAATATTGCTGTTTTCGGTGCCAGTGGAAGAATGGGACAAGAGATCAGACAGCTGCTTGGTGAATCCAAGAGTTTAACTCCAGCCCTTGGAATCAGTTCGAAAGGTGGAGCAGAAGGATTTCAAAAAACCGCCAAGAAGTTGGAAGCCAAGGATTTTAAAAAAATCGATGTCTTGATTGATTTCTCAATTGCCGATTCATTTTCGCAAGTCGTGCAATTTGCGGCAGAAAACAATTTGCCATTGGTGTCAGGAACCACGGGAATTTCCGAGGCCGATAAAAAACTGATGAGCAAGGCGGCTCAAAAAATCCCACTTCTCTGGGCTCCCAATATGAGCTTGGGTATTGCCACTCTGGAAAAAGCACTTTCGGCCTTGGCGGCGCTGAAACACTTTGATTTTCAAATCGAAGAGACTCATCACATTCACAAAAAAGACAGCCCCAGTGGCACAGCTCTTTTGTTGCAGAAGAAACTGCAAGATGTGGTCGGACGTTCTTTGCCGAAACCTCTGGCAATGAGGGGTGGCGGTGTCTTTGGAGTACATCAAGTTCATGTTCTGGGACAAAATGAAACTTTGGTTTTCGAGCACCGGGCTCTGAATCGAAAACTTTTTGCTGAAGGTGCAGTGATAGCAGCTCAGTGGCTGTCTTCGCGCAAAAAAGGTCTCTACACTTTGCAGGACATTCTCGAAACATGAGCAACGAAAGCTCAGCTCTTATTTTGTGCACGATGGATTTCACTTCTGGTGAAACAAGATTGAAAAGTGTGATTCATGCGCTTTCGAGAATTGGTTCAATCGAAGCGATCTCTTCCGTGTATAAAAAATATTTGAACAATCGTCAGGAAGATCTCAACTCGGATTTGGTGATGGCTCTTCGTTTGAAAACCAAGCTGACTCCGGAAGAGCTCTTTCATTTTTTGGCGGACCTCGAAAAGTCCAGTCCGCCTCGGGCGCGAAGCTATTCGGTCTTGCTGGTTTATGGCAGCCAAATTCGATTGATGCCTGGCCAGAATCTTCCCAGTCCAGTCTTGCACACCGACAGCTTGGCACTGCGCTGTGCATCTGAAGCTTGGGGAGATTATGTGCATCCAGTGCTTGGACAAACCCTGAATGAAATTGTAAGATCGAAGCAACCTTTGTCCAATGCTGAATTTTTTGCTCAAGGACGAAGTCTTTTTTCAATGGAGTCTCTATGAAGTTTTTTATCGACAGTGCAGATATTTCCGAAATCAGATCAGCGCAGCTCCGCGGTTGGGTGGATGGTGTCACGACCAATCCTTCCCTTGTGGCGAAAACCGGATTGCCATTTTTCGAAGTGATCAAGAGCATCTGCAAGGAAGTCAGCGGACCTGTTTCCGCAGAAGTGATTGGTTTGGAAGCAGATCAAATGCTGAAAGAAGGATTGGAGTTAGCGAAGCTCGCTGACAACGTCGTCGTAAAAATTCCAATGACTGAAAATGGAATGATCGCTGTGAAGAAGCTGACTGCGGAAGGTATCAAAACCAATGTCACACTGTGCTTCTCGACAATGCAGGCGCTTTTGGCAGCCAAAGCGGGAGCGTCCATGGTGTCGCCATTCGTTGGTCGCTTGGACGACGTTGGACAAAACGGCATGGATCTCATCGCCGACATCGTCCAGATGTATCAGAATTACGATTTCTCGACGGAAGTGTTGGTGGCGAGCATTCGCAGCCCCATGCACATTCAGCACGCGGGTTTGATTGGTGCTGATATCGCAACGATTCCATTCAAGGTGATGCAGCAAATGACTCACCACCCGCTGACGGACAAAGGAATCAAATCCTTCCTCGAAGATTGGGCTAAGGCTCAGCAAAAATGAGAAAAGGGCTTTTGAGTTTCGTATTTTTGATTGCGGCCTGTGCTTCCCAAGGTTATCGAATCACAGATCAAAACATGGCTTTGGCTGATGTGAAGAAATCTGTGGAATCCGCCATTGGCGAGCCTCGTGAAGTCAGTCGCAATCAAAGAGTCTACCTGACGCAATACTTTAGTCGAAAGCCAGATCCCAAATTCGATCCAGAAAAATCACGCGAACGTCTCTATGCCAAAGTCTCGGTCCTGGGCGATCGTCGACCTTACGATGTCGAAGTCGAAGTGATTGTCGAAGAGCGTGAAGGATCTCAGTACTTACCTGTGGCGACGGATATGACCGAAGCCAAAAAGCTCGGAAAAGAGATCCGAATCAAGCTCAACCAAAGCCGCGATGACCGCAATGTGATTGACGATTTCCGCGCCTTCTAAATAACCTAAGAATATCCAGTGGATATTCAAAAAAGGGTTTTTCATCATTTGAGCCTTTTGCTAACTGTCGCGACAGTGTTTGCGATGTGGCCCAATTCCATTGAAAGAATGCGCGTCCTCAATGCCAAAAAAATTCTGAGTATTCAAACTTCCAAAATTGATCCGCCCCGATTGGCTTTCGATGAACTTCATCTCGATGAAAATAAAATTTGGAGTGAATGGGATGCCCTGAAATCGCGAGAAGGCACACGCACTTCGGTGAGCGACGACATTCCGAAATTTGCAGGCAAGTCGGCCGTGCAAACACTGCGAAATCGAAAAGTTGTGTTGAAGGCGATGACATTCACTCGCCAAGAAGTTGAACAAAGACAAACGGATTTGGCTTGGGTGGAAACACTTTCCCCTCAAGCTCAGAAGAGAATTCTTGCAGCTCAGGAAAAAAGCGGCACATTGGATGAAGAGTGGACGCTGCCATCGTTTCGCGAAATGGCTGCCCAGAAAATTTCCGAAGTCAAAAGAGAGCTGAGTGAAATCCCGATCGCCGAAAAAATCTTGGTCCAAGCACAAAGCGAAGATGGCAGTCTTCGAACACCCGAGTCGGTTCGCACTGCGGATGTGCAGGTTCGACAGGACGCAGAGCACTTGATTTCGGGAATGGTGGAAATCAAAGGACTGCCGTCGGGTGATCCGAAATGGCAGATTCGTATCGCGCGCTACGAGGACCAAATCAAAAAAGAAGACGGCCGAGTGGACTTGAAGACCAGCACTTTTGGAATTCAAGTTCCACAAATGTCGGGTACTTTGTTGGCCCAAATGGTTGATACAAACTCGGGTGCAGTGATTGGTGAAGGAAGTCTGCGTTTGTCAGAATATTCGGCCAGCGGATCGAATCGCCGCAAAATCACGATTCAGGCGCTTGAGCATCATATCAGTGCGAGCTTCCCCTCTTTTTATGATCGACCCACATTGTTGGCGGATGCGGCTGTTGGACAAAAGAAACCTGTCACGACTCGAGTGCTTTTTGCATCCTTAGGTGCTGAAGGCCAAACAGACCGATCTGGTCGCTACGTTCATGAAAATATTCACAAAGGATCCTGGGGTTTGATGCGGACTCAAGCGAAAGGTTTTTATCCAGGTATCTATTTGGCCCAAAGCGGAAGCGAGAAAAAGTTTCCGCTTTTCCCGGCGTCGATGATCGAAGCGATGAAGCAGATCATTCGAGATCAGACTCTGACCAGCGAAGTTCCTGAGACGGGATCGATTGTTTGGGGTCAGATCACTCAAAATGGAAAACCTATCGCCGGTGCGCAAGTCGAAGTTGAAGGCCTTGAAAATTACCTACCCATCTACTTCAACGCGCTTTTGATTCCTGATCCGGAAATGAAAGCCACAAGTGAAAATGGATTTTTTGCCTTTGTTCATTTGCCAGAAGGCTTCCATGCCCTGATTGCTCGTCATGGATCATCTTATCTTTCACATGCGAATGTGGTCGTCGACAACGACTCCATTACCACTGCGCAATTGGAAAGCACTTGGCAGACGGAAAAAACCAGCTTGAAAGTTTTCGATGCGTTCTCTGGGCAGGCAATGAACGCACAATTGGAAATGCAAAGCCTTCCAGTTGCTCTCGAGGTGCGAGGATTTGCCGAAGTCAATTTGGCCTCCGTCAATCGCCTGAGCTTTATGAATGTTGTGCCGGAAAATCCTGAATATGTACCAACTTTGCAGACTTATGAAGATGTGGCGGACTCCATTTTTGTTCCCTTGGTCCGAAATGATTGGATTCAGAACTTGATGAATTCTCGTCGAATCAATTCTCAACCGCGCACAGGAATCATCTTGGGCTTTTCCGAGTCTTCGAATTACGAAGCCCTTTTAGGTCATGATCCGCAATTTTCTCCCGAGCAAATTATTTATTTCGATCCTCAGGGAGAAGTGGTTTCCAAAGGAGTTCCTGGTGGAGGCTTTGTTATTTTCAATGCGCCTGTTGGAGTTCAATCGATCGTGCTGATGAATGCGCAATCAGATCTTTTGCAAACGCAGGTGGTGCCTGTTGATGACTCAGGCGTGGTCGTTTTGAAATTCCGATGAGATCCAGTTTTTAAAATACTGCCCGCGCTCTTCAAAATTTTTAAATTCATCCAAGCTTGTTCCGCCAGGGCTGAAAAGCACAATATCACCTGAATTCAATTGCGAGCGAACATGGGCAAGGCATTGAGCCAATTTCGAATGAACTGGACCTGATAGTCCAGATTCGGTCTGCGCTTTGCTGCCCACTTCCCCGAAAAAGTAAAATCGCATTCCCAATTGGCGCCCCAGGGATGCAATCTCTTCCCAGGGGAGATTCTTGTCTTTTCCCCCTAGCAAAAGGTGGATTTCCGATTTTGGAAACTCTTGGCGAACGGATTGCACGGCTTGCAAAACGGAATCAATCGCTGTGGCTTTGCTGTCATTGAGAAACAAAATCCCCTGATGCCAACCGCAGTTTTCCAGGCGATGGGGAAGGCCTGGAAATCGCAACATCGCTTCATAAGCCTGTGAGGGCCACTGAAGATAATGAGCAGCAGTGAAGGCCATCGCCAGATTGTCCAAATTGTGACTGCCCACCAGAGCTGGTTTTTCTGTCATCATCTTTTTGACGATCGGATCGTTTCGGTCTGTCCACGTCCACTTGATCTTGGGATTGGTTTTTTGAATCGGATCAATCATAGAGGCAATATGCCCACCACTGCGATTGAGAATGGCGAATTCAGTGGTGTGACGGAAAAGCTCCAATTTTGTCTGATAATAGTGAGCCAGGCTGTGGTATCTCTCCAAATGATTGGGACTCAAGTGAGTCAAAATGGAAACTTTTGATTTCAGATTTTTGAAATTCTCCAGTTGATAACTGGAAAGCTCCAAAACCAACCACTGAGCTCGCGAACGCTTGCCTTCGAGTATTTCACGGGAATAGTCCGCTAGTGGAACTCCCAAATTTCCCCCAGTGAAAGATCCAAGGTCGATGGCTCGAGCCCCCGCTCCCAAAATTGACGTGGTCGTGCTTTTTCCCACAGAACCTGTGATGGCAATCACCTGCTCGTTCTGCAAACAGGCAAAAGCCAGTTCCAGCTCACTGGTCAATTGAACTCCGTCAGCAAGAGCCGATTGAATCCAGCTCTGTTGCAGGGGCACTCCGGGCGACACACAAAATGTTTTTGGTTTTCCGAACTTCAGCAGATCTTCATGGTTTTGAAAATCAGCAGGACTTTTTTCGTCAAAAGTCAGAATTTGTGACGAATCCAATCCCAAAGTCAGAAGGAGATTTTTGGCAGCAAGACCACTGAGACCTAAGCCCACGATGGCAATTGGTAATGGCAGCTGAAGGGAACTCAATTCAGGTCGCATCCGCTATTCTTATCATAGGAAGGCCTTGAAATTCATCCATCTTGAGCGAAAATATTTTTATGGAGCGTCAACTGGAGACAGATTTTCGACAAGCCCAATTCACTGCCATTATCAGCGATTTGCATTTGTGCGAAGCCGAACCTGTCAACTTGCGCTTTCCGCTCTGGAAGAAGTACAAGACACGGCAATTTTTCTACGATGATGTCTTTGCCAATTTCCTCAATCACATTCAGGAAAAAGCCAAAGGCGCTCCTGTCGAGTTGATTCTCAATGGCGATATTTTTGACTTTGATTCGGTGACCTCATTGCCCGAGAAGCCGACCTTTCGATTTCATTGGCTCGAAGAAAAGCGCGGCCTTTATCCTCGGCCTGAAAGATCCAAATTTAAAATCCAGGTGATTTTAAAGCACCATGATGCTTGGGTCCAGGCCTTGCGGCAATTCATTCTCAAGGGAAATCGAGTTGTTTTTGTGGTTGGCAATCACGATCTGGAGCTTCACTTTCCAGATGTTCAAGCTGAGATTTTGAAAGCATTGGATATCGGAGCTTTCGATTCACATGTGCGCTTTTGCGAGTGGTTTTATATCAGCAATCAAGACACCTTGATTGAGCACGGCAATCAGTATGATCCCTATTGCACTTGTGAAGATCCGATCAATCCTTTTATTCAGGGATACAATTACAAAAGTATTCGCCTGCCTTTTGGCAATTTGGCCTGCCGCTATATTTTGAATGGAATGGGTTTTTTCAATCCGCATGTGGAAAGCAATTTCATCATGACGTTGAAAGAGTACGTTTCCTTTTTTCTCAAGTACATTTGGCGGGCACAACCCCTGCTGATTTGGGATTGGTTTTTCGGAGCCATGGCGACTTTGGTGGTGGCTTTGGGAGATCGTCTCTTAAGCCCGATCAAAGATCCCTTGAAAATTGAGGACAAAGTGAATCGAATTTCGGGAAAGGCCAATGCCGAACCCCGCATGGTTCGCGAACTCAAAGAGCTCTTTGTTCCACCGGCGACCACCAATCCTTTTTTGATTTTGCGCGAACTGTGGCTGGACCGAGCCTTTTTGATTTTAATTTCTTTCTTGGTCATTTTTTGGATTATGCTGTTGGTGAAACAGTTTTTAGACCTTTCCTTTTTCTGGGCGATCATTCCGCTCGCAACTCTTTTGCCTTTCTTTTTGTTTTACTCGAATTCAGTCACTTCTTTGGTTTCCAGCTTCAAAGAACCGGATGAGCGCATTCTTTCTACGGCTTCCGCGATCACCAAAGTGAATCGAATCATTTATGGCCACACTCATATCATTCGCCACGAAATGATCGGTTCGGTCGAGCACTTGAACAGTGGATGCTGGTCGCCAGCTTTTAAAGATGTCGAGTGCACCAAAGCTTTGGATCAAAAGACCTTCGTCTGGCTGGAACCTGGAGAGAGCAATCAGAGATTTGCTCAACTCTTTGTTTATGACGGAGAGAAATCCCAGTTAGCATTTTCTGGCGGAAAGTCTTAATGCGCCGCAAACCCCAATAATTTCGATCTCAAATCGAATTAATTTGCTTAGAGCTTGGGGCTATGCAAACCTCAAATCGATAAACAAGGAGGCTTCAATGGCTGAAGTATTGGTTGTTACCAGTAAGGTAAAGAAATTTATCAAAGAAAAAGGCGGAATGAACACTTCTGCTGAAACGATCGACGTTTTGAGCAAGGCCATCGAGCTTCTTTGCCAAAAAGGTGTCGAAAGCGCAAAAGCTGACGGTCGCAAGACAGTCATGGCACGCGACATCGTTATCGATCACCTCTAATCCAGGTTGATTCAGAAATTGATTTGAAAAGGAGTCCTCAGGGGCTCCTTTTGTTTTTGGCGGCACTGAGAATTTTGTTTTGAATTTCTGGACTGTCCTAAAGACGGGCTTCGTGCTGAAATTTGCTCAAGGAGTCAGCATGAAATACGTGATCGTCAGTCTCATACTTTTCGTTGGGATGTACGCCGTCGAGCACTTTATTTAAAAGGCTCGTTGCTAACACCAAGGGCTGCATTGAGTTCCCAGTTGATCGAGCTTTCAGGACCTTCAATAAAAGTTTCTTCTTCCATCACAGAGCTATCAAAGAAATAGCAAACTTTGTAAAGTCGACCATTGCTGGCAGTTGCTTTGAGCAATTGAGCACCGGCTTTGCGGCAATCTCTATCAGCAAAGGGATTGCTATCATTGACAGCTTTGTAGTTTTGAACGGCCATGGTTTCATTGAATCCAATTTGGCGAATCGAACCATTATCGATCATCGATGACATTCCAAACTGGCAAAGGACAACTGGTTTGGTTTTGCCATCGACTTTCACCGTCTCGGAAGTCGCTCCCGCTTGTCTGCAAATCGGATCGTAGGGCCACTTGTCAGCCAAAGCAACTTGAGTGAATCCAGCGATCAAAAGGGTCAAGCAAAACAGTGTTTTCATCAGACCATCCTTTGCAAATCATCCCATGACAGGATGGTGACTCCAAGACTTTGAGCCTTTTCTAGTTTAGACCCAGGATCATCCCCGACGACAAGAAAATTTAATTTAGAAGACACGGAGCCCAGAATTTTTCCGCCGTTCTGTTCAATGAAGTCTTTTGCGTCATCGCGTTTCACAGGCAATGTGCCGGTGATCAAGAAGCTTTTGCCGGACAGGGGGCCTGTGGTTTTGCGCAAAGGGCCTTCGACTTCGACACCCAGCTTGACCAAGTCTCGAACTTCATTGACCAAAGCCTTTTTCCCGAGCCAATCGATGATGGATTTGGCGACTTTGGGTCCGATATCGGGAACCGAGAGCAGATTTTCTTCAGATGCTTCCAAAAAGTTTTCCAAAGTCACAAAATGATCGGCCAAGGCTTTGGCGGTTTGTTCTCCAACAAAGCGAATGCCAAGGGAGAAAATCAAGCGAGCCAAAGTCGTCTTTTTGCTTTTTTCAATGGATGAAATGATGTTCTCGGCTGATTTCTGCCCCTGTCGGTCCAGCTCGAGAATCTGTTCTTTTTCCAATCGGTAAAAATCCGAAAAGGAGCGCACGAGCTTCTGATCAACCAACGTTTCAATCAAACGATCACCGACTTTGTCGATATTCATCGCGCGGCGAGCGGCAAAGTGCTTGAGTGATTCTTTGATTATCGCCGGACAAAAAGGATTCGGACAGCGAGTGACGACTTCGCCTTCGACTTTCACGACTTTTTCGCTGCAAACCGGGCATTTGTGGGGAATCGTAAATGGCTTGGCATCAGAAGGTCGTTTGGAGACGACGACAGCGACGATTTCCGGAATCACATCACCAGCTCTTTGAACCACAACAGAATCGCCAATGCGAATGTCTTTGCGGTCAATTTCCTCTTGATTGTGAAGAGTGGCGTTGGTGACAGTGACGCCTCCAACACGAACGGGTTTCATGATTGCCACCGGAGTCAGGGCTCCCGTTCGACCCACTTGAACCACAATGTTTTCCACAATGGTTTCACATTGCTCGGGCTTGTATTTGGCGGCAGTTGCCCATCGTGGACTGCGAGCCACCAGTCCCAAATCCTCTTGCACTCGCAAGCTGTTCACTTTGACCACGATTCCATCAATATCAAATGGCAATTCATGGCGAACGGCTTCAACATCTTTGTAATACTGAATGACCTCTTCAGGTCCCATGCACAATTTTCTCAGGTCTGTCGACTTGTGGGGCTGGGCGACAGGTAGGCTCACACTTTCAAAATAAGTCTCAATGTCCTCTTGCGAGGCAAAGGTTTTTCCTTCGACCACTCCGAGAGAGTAAGCAAAAAATCGCAAAGGTCTGGAAGCTGCAATCTTCGAATCCAATTGGCGAATGCTGCCGGCGGCGGCATTGCGGGGATTGGCAAATGTCTGCTGTCCACTTTCTTGCTGAGTCTCATTGAGTTCTTTGAAATCCTTTTTGAACATCAGGGCTTCACCCCGAACTTCAAAAAGTGCCGGAGGCTGAGAAGTTTTCAATTTCAAAGGAATGGCTTTGATGGTTTTCACGTTTTCAGTGACATCTTCGCCTGTCGTTCCGTCGCCGCGAGTGAGGGCTTGAGTCAGCAAACCATTTTCGTAAATCAGTTCGATAGCCAGGCCGTCAAACTTGGGCTCACAAAAATACTCAATTTCTTTTTCTGTTTTTAGGAATTTCTTAACTCGTTCATCAAAATCCCTGATTTCTTCCGCCGAGTAAGTGTTGGCCAAAGAAAGCATAGGAGTGCGGTGCTGAACTTTGCGAAAAGCATCCAGGGGAGGGGCGCCAGCTCGTTGAGAGGGCGAGTCGGATCGATCAAAACCCGGATGTTTTTTTTCAATTTCTAAAAGCTCGCTAAAGAGTTGATCGTAGTCGTAATCGGAAATGACAGGCCGATCGAGAACGTGATAATTGTAATCATGTTCTGCGATTAGTTTTTTGAGCTTTTCGTAGCGGTCTTGCATGGCCCATACCCTATCAAGGGCGCGGCGCAGAAAGCCATCATTTCTTGAACAAAGACAGGGCATTGTTTAGAAGGAAATTTCGTTTCCACAGGAGTATCCATGATTGATCAGAAGACCATCGCTCACATTGCCAAATTGGCACGTCTCCACGTCACGGACGAAGAGGCTAAAAACTATGGCGAACAACTTTCCAAAGTTCTGGGACATTTCGAACAGATCTCTCAAGTCAAAACCGACGGAGTGGAACCTTTGGTGACTCCTTCGGATATGAAAGCCTTCTGGCGCGAAGATGTTGCTCAGCAAGAGCTGTCGGCCGAAGAAATTGTTGCCAATGCCCCATCCAAAGTGGGCCATCTCTTCTCTGTCCCACCGGTGGTGTAAAATGGATCTCAATACAGCGAGCTTCAAGCAAATTGCCAATGCCGTAAAATCAAAAAAAATCAGCGCTGTCGAAGTTACTCAGCACTTCGTGAGCCGCATTCAAGCTTCGGATTCGAAGCTCAATGCCTTCATCACAGTGAATGAAAAGGCTGTGGACGAAGCCAAAGCGATCGACGCCCGAATTCTCAAAGGCGAAGACCCAGGCGTTCTGGCCGGAGTTCCGTTTGGAATCAAAGACATGTTTTGCACCAAAGGTTTGAAGACAACGGCGGCTTCAAAAATCTTGGAAAACTTTATTCCGCCTTATGACTCAACCGTCGTGGCTCGACTCAAAGGAGCGGGCATCACAGTTTTGGGAAAACTCAATTTGGATGAATTCGCGATGGGTTCTTCCAATGAAACCTCTTATTACGGAGCTGTGAAAAATCCTTGGAACACAGCTTTTGTTCCTGGCGGCTCCAGCGGTGGATCTGCGGCGGCACAAGCGGCAAGATTGGCGGCTGGAACTGTCGGCACCGACACGGGCGGATCGATCCGTCAGCCTGCTAGCTTTTGCGGGATTGTCGGGGTTAAGCCGACTTACGGTCGTGTCAGCCGTTACGGAATCGTTGCTTATGCCAGCTCTTTGGATCAGGCGGGACCGATGGTCTCCTGTGTGGAAGACGCAGCTCTTTCACTGGAAGTGATGAGTGGCCGGGACGAAAAAGATTCGACCACAAGCGATCGCGAAGTTCCCAAGTACTCTGAAAATCTCAGAGAGGACCTGAAAGGCCTGAAGATCGGTTTGATGAAAGAGTACATGACCGATGGTTTGCACAAAGATGTTCAAAAAACCTTGGAGCAAGCAATTGAAGTTGTGAAACAGCGGGGCGCTGAAATTGTGGAAGTCTCTGTTCCGCTGACAGCCCATGCTGTGCCGATGTATTATCTCATTGCCGCTTCCGAAGCTTCCAGCAATTTGGCTCGCTATGATGGCGTGAAGTACGGCTACCGCACGCCGATGAATTCACTTTCCGGAATGGACTTGGAAGAGTTCTACATGAAAACGCGGGGCGAGGGATTCGGCCCTGAAGTCAAACGACGAATCATGCTCGGAACCTACTGCCTGTCGAGCGGTTACTATGATGCTTATTACAACAAAGCGGGACAAGTTCGTCGATTGCTGAGAGATCAGTATTCAGAGTCTTTCCAAAAGTGCGATGTGATTTTGAGCCCAGTGACGACTTCGCCAGCTTTCAAAATTGGCGATCGCATTTCTGATCCTTTGACGATGTATCTCAATGATATTTTCACGGTCTCGACAAACTTGGCCGGACTTCCAGGCATGAGCGTTCCATTTGGAATGTCGGCTGACGGTCTGCCAATTGGAATTCAGCTCACGGCTGCGCACTTTGATGAGCAACGAATGCTGAATGTGGGCTACGCTTTGGAACAATCTTCATCAGTGAAATGGAAGGTGGCAAATGTCTAATCCGACACCTCACTACCGCGGCTATGAAGCGGTGATCGGTCTTGAAATCCACGCGCAACTGAAAACAAACAGCAAAATGTTTGCTCCGGACGCGACGACTTTTGATGCTGGTGACAACGAAAACACCAGCCCCGTGACTGTCGGCATGCCCGGCACCTTGCCAACAGTGAATGCGAAAGCAATCGAGTTCGCGATCAAAACCGGATTGGCTTTGGGCTGCGAGATTCGCCAGAAGTCTGTTTTCGCTCGTAAAAACTATTTTTATCCGGATCTTCCCAAGGGTTATCAGATTTCTCAGTTCGACAAGCCCATCTGTGAGACGGGCAAAATCTCTTTCAAATTGGATGGAGTCGAAAGAACCATCCGCATTGAGCGTGCTCACATGGAAGAAGATGCGGGCAAGTCGACTCACCAAGGTGAGTACACATTGCTCAATTACAACCGCGCCGGAATTCCGCTTTTGGAAATCGTCTCGGGCCCGGATATGCGCAGTCCTGCCGAAGCCGCTGAGTACGCTCGCACCATTCGCCAGATCCTTCGCTACCTCGATGTCTGTGATGGAAACTTGGAAGAAGGCTCCATGCGCTGCGATTGCAACGTCAGTGTTCGCAAAATCGGCGCTGAAAAATTCGGAACCCGAACTGAAACCAAGAACGTGAACTCGTTCCGTTTCGTTGAAAAGGCGATTGAATATGAAATCGACCGCCAAATTGATCTTTTGGAATCCGGCGAGAAAGTTGTTCAGGAAACTCGTTTGTGGGACCCAGACAAGAACCGCACATTCACGATGCGAACCAAAGAAGAAGCAGCCGATTACCGCTACTTCCCAGATCCTGATTTGCTCCCAGTGGTGGTGACCAAAGAAATGATCGAGAAGTATCGCGCTGAACTTCCTGAGCTTCCATCGGCTCGCGCTCAGCGATTTATGTCAGCGCACGGACTTCCCGAGTACGATGCTTTGGTTTTGACGACAGAAAAAGAATTGGCGGATTACTTTGAAGCCACAGCCAAAGTGGCTGGCAATTCGAAAGCCGCTTCCAACTGGATCATGACCGAACTGCTGCGTGAATTGAATCAAGCTCAAAAGCAAATCTCTGAATCCCCGATCAAACCCGAAGCTTTGGGCAAAATGATCGGCTTGATCGAGAACGGCACGATCTCGGGAAAAATTGGAAAGCAAGTTTTCATTGATATGTGGCAAACCGGAAAAGAACCAGAAGCCATTATCAAGGAAAAGAACTTGGTCCAGATTTCAGACACCGGCGCCATTGAGAAGATCATCGATGAAGTCATCGCTGCCAATGCTCAGCAAGCTGCGGACTATCGCGGTGGACGCACAAAGCTCTTTGGATTTTTTGTGGGTGCTGTGATGAAAGCGTCGAAGGGTCAGGCCAATCCAGAATTGGTGAATAAAATTCTGACTGAGAAATTGAACAAGGCCTAAAATGAAAGTCGCTGCTCTGGATCTCGGGACAAACTCGTTTCTGTGTTTGATCGCTGAAGTCGAGGGCGGCGAAATCCGACAAGTCTATTCAGACGAAGTTCAAATCGTCCGCTTGGGACAAGACGTGAATCGCACTCGGCAGTTTCATCCGGAAGCCTTGGCAAGAGCTCGGACTTGTCTGACGCAATTTCAAAAATCCATTCAAGCTCACCGACCGGAAAAAGTTTTGGCAATGGCCACTTCGGCAGCTCGCGATGTCAGCAATTCCGAAGCTCTCTTTCAAATTGGCAAAGATCTCGATATTCCAATTGAAATCATTCCAGGACATTTGGAAGCGCAAATCACCTACAGTGGAGCGGTTTCTGGTTTCTCCAGGGATGAAAAAGTTCGCGCAGTAATCGACATCGGCGGCGGTTCAACTGAGATCATTGCCGGAGCTCAAGGGAAAACTTTGGGCGGAAAAAGCGTTGATATTGGCGGAGTGAGAATGACAGAACTGTTTTTCCCTCAGCAGCCCCCCTCTTCAGGTCAAATGACCGAGATGAAAAAACACTGTCGCGAAAAGCTTCAGTCTGTTTTGGAGGTCATTCGAGGTTTTCAGGTGCATGAGCTGGTGGCAGTGGCCGGCACGCCAACTGAACTTGCTGCAGCCGAGCTGGGTGGATTTGATCCAGTGAAAATCGATGGTTTTCAAATGACTCAAGTGACTTTGCAGAATTGGATTCAAAAATTTTCAACAACTAACGCTCAAGAGCGCAGTGAAAAATTCGGAATTTCCAAAGGCCGAGCTGACATCATCTTGGCCGGAACTTTGATCTTAGACATGATCCTCGAAGAGTTGAAAATTCCCCAAGTCACAGTCTCCACTCGAGGAATTCGCTATGGAGTGGCTCTGGAGCTTGCCAAAAGGCCCTGATTCACTCAACATCAGTGTATGAGATGGGCTCAACTGCTTTTCATCCTATTTTTATTTCCCCTCTTTTCGCAGGCGAAAGTCGATTTTCAGAAGAAGAAAATCAAATTGGGTTCGCAGACGTTGATTGTGGAAATTGCTGACACTCCTGAAAAGTCGGCTCATGGATTGATGTACAGAAAAGAGTTGGCACCAGGCACAGGAATGCTTTTCATTTTTCCAGATGAAAAAGTCCGGTCATTTTGGATGAAGAATACTTTCGTTCCCTTGTCGATCGGATACTTTAATCACAAAAAGGAATTGATCGACATTCAAGATATGGAGCCCGCCCTCAGCGAAATGCAAATGGAGCTCCCCACTTATGTCAGTAAAGAGCCCGCCCAGTATGCTTTGGAAGTGCCAAAGGGCTGGTTCGCCGCCAATCGAATTGGCCTAAAGATGAGATTTTCATTTCAATAAGCCCAAAGTCCGGGCTGATTATTGCTTCACCGCGGAAACAACTCTAAAATTTTCAAAGGACAAGAGGTCCAATTATTTATCAAGGAAGAAGCAACTATGAGAAAACTCGTCGCCTTATTAGCAGGATTGATTTTCACGGTCCATCTCGCGAGCTGCACTTCGAACGACTCGAAAGACGATTCGGCTGGAAACGAAGCGGTCGCTGAAGAGAGCGCGACAGGAACAGATGGTGATCTTGCTGCTCTTGAGGGCACTCCTGCAGAGAGCCCCGCAGCCACTGAATCAGTCAACGAGAGTTTTCTCGACGAGCAACTTCCCGAAGAAGCGCTTGGCGAAACCAAGAGCACAGCTGTCACAGAGCAAGCTCCGCCCGCTGACAGTGGATCTGCAGATCTGAATATGGGTGAAACCACTCCTCCACCAATGATGGAAGAGCCCAAAGCAGATGCTTTGGCTGCTGAGACAACTCCGCCGCCTGCCATCGAGTCCTCACCTCTTGATACAACCGCATCTGTGGACACCAACACGACCCCATCCTTTGGTGGAACTGAGACATTGGGAATGGAATCTTCCTCGAATTCGGGAATGGATAAATCTTTTGATCCAGCTCCGATTGCCGAAGAAAAGCCAAAAGCTTCTCTGAAAAAAATCGAAGCGGCTCCATTTACACGCAATGGAGTTTTGTTGAACTCGGTTTATCTGGCTCGTCCCAAAGACAATTACAATAAAATCAGCAAACTGATTTATGGCGACAGCAAAAAGTCAAAAGAGCTGAAGAAGGTCAATCCATCGATCAGCAGTCCTCGTCCTGGAGACAAGATTTATTACAATTCTCCAACCCGCTCGACCGATGACACCAAGCTTTTGACATTCTTCGAAGAAATGGGAATGCCGCCTGAAGTTTATGTGGCTCAAGAAGGCGATGATATTAAGAAAGTTTCCAAGCAGCTTTTGGGTTATGAAAATGCTTGGAAAGAAGTTTGGGCAACGAATCTTGGTGTAGAATCGAAAGGTGCTTTGGCTGCCGGAACAGAGCTGCGCTACTGGAAGAGTTTGCCAACTCCTGCTGCAACAACTCCACCAGTGGATGTCGCTCCTGCAACGAATGTTGTTCCACCTCCACCAATGGAAGGCACTCCAGGAATGCCAGCGCCAGGGGACATGGCGATGAATCAGCCAATGGATCAAGCGCCACCAATGCCAGACATGCCACCTCCACCAGACATGGCGGCTCAGCCGGGTGCTGCGAATGAATTGCCTCCTCCTCCAACGGCGGAAATGGCTCCGCCGCCTCCACCGCCGGCAGCGGAAATGCCACCGCCTCCGCCGCCAGCAGAAGCTGTGAATCCGCCGCCGCCACCACCAATCCCACAGAAGAACATGAATGTGGCAGGTGGTGATGAGATCGATCAAGACACAATGATGACGGTTGGTGCGGCAGGGATTGTGTTGGCAGCTTTGGTTCTGCTGATCATCATCCGCAAAAAAAGACAGAGCCGAGATATGGCCAACGCTTTCAACGACACGCAAGTGGGAACATAAGCAAAGCGTTCGGAATTGAAATTCAAAAAAAAGAAAGCCTCTCAAATAGAGAGGCTTTTTTATTTGGATTCAGGGAGGGGCGAAGGGGGAATCAGCCGACTTTTTTGAAAATGTCGTCGAGAATTCCACGAGTGTCAGTTCGTTTTGTTTCAACAAAGTAAATCAAATCATCGACAATTTGAACGTCGCGATTGTTCATTGGCATGAATTTCACTCCAGACCCTTCCGAGTTTGTCCAGACCACAAGCGCATGCACGCTGCGTTCGCGGCCACTGACTCGGAACTTCAAAGAAATTTTCTCGCCCGATCGCAGGCCTTGACCTGAATGTTGAAGGAAAGCTCCCGTGATGCTGATATTTTTCAGCACGGCAGAGCTCTCTTCGCGAGCGTAGTTCTTGCGATATTCCACTGTGATGTTCAGCGGCGTTCGGGGGGCAGGTGTCTTCAGTGTTTCCACAAAAGTCTCCTTCACATGAATGAGTCCAGTTGAAATGGTTCAACTATTAGTTCGGCAAATTGAGGCAAATACTCAACCCCGGCAGTCTCAAAATTGTCCGACTGCCTCAAATTGAGATTTCAGATGACGTTCCGCTGAGATCAACATTTCAAATCCTACTCTTGGCGGATTTTAAAATCCAATCATATCAGGCACTTATCTCACAATGAAACAAGCTCTCGTCCAACGGAAGCCCTTCGATTTCCGAATTGACAAAAGTCCTGTCGACATCCATTATTGAAACAGCTCGATACGGATCAGTTCCTCGTTTAAAAAATCTGAAAATTTAAATAGCCGTAAAATTAAATAAACAATTCATAACAAACTCATTCATTTCAAAATCAAATCAAAACTTACAAAATTTTTTTAAAAATACGCGTGATCGAAAAAGGAGAATTGCTTGTCTGCGAATAAGGACGATGTCGAAGTTGTAAAGAAAAAGGGCCGCAAACCAGCCGCTTCGAAAGAGGAAAAATCATCGGGCGAATCTGCTTCTGAATCTGTTGAAGCTTCGGCACCCGTTGCCGCCGAGCCACCAGCACCGGCTCCAGCTCCTGAAGCTCCCGCAGCTGCGCCTGAAGCCGCGGCGAGTGCTCCGACTGCGCCAGCTGAAAATGCCAATCCACAACAAAACCGAGGTTCCCACCAGGGCCAAGGCCAAAATCAAAATCGCAATCGTTACTTTGATAACCGCAATAAAAACTTTCAGCGCGGTGATCGAGGCAATGGTGGCGGTGGTGGTCAGCAAAGACGTGATTTCCGTGGCGACAGAGATCGTGATCGCGATCGTGACCGCGGGGACCGAGGCGACCGTGGTGATCGACAAGATCGTTACCAGGGCCGCGATGATATGCAGGGTGGTGGAGATCACCATCAACATCATCAAACTCCGGATCATGAAATTGACCTCAGCGATATCAATTTGACCGACGAGGAAAAGAGCTGGTTGAGCTCCAAGGACCTCAAGTCCAAGAACATCACTCAACTTTCGGATGTCGCTGTTAAATTGAAAATCGAAAATGCTGCTGGTCTTCGCAGACAGGATCTGGTTTTCGAAATCCTGAAGCGTGCCGCACGTTTGGGTGATATTTACGGATCGGGTGTTTTGGAGATTCTGCCAGATGGCTACGGATTCCTGCGCTCTCCAGATTACAACTACCTTCCAGGTCCCGATGATATTTACGTTTCCCCATCTCAGATTCGCCGCTTCGGTCTGAGAACGGGTGACACGATCACCGGAACAGTTCGTCCTCCGAAAGAAGGCGAGCGCTACTTTGCTTTGCTCAAAGTCGACTCTTTAAACTTTGAAACTTCCGAAACTGGAAAAGACAAAATCCTGTTCGACAACTTGACGCCGCTTTATCCGAACAAACGTTTGAAGCTCGAACACAATCCGGGCGACTACACAACTCGAGTTGTGGATTTGATGGCGCCGCTTGGAAAAGGTCAGCGCGCTCTGATCGTCGCTCCTCCGCGCACGGGTAAAACAGTTCTCATGCAACATATCGCCAACGCGATCACAGCCAATCACCCCGAAGTGAAGCTGATCGTTCTTTTGATCGATGAGCGTCCGGAAGAAGTCACGGACATGCAAAGAACTGTCAAAGGCGAAGTCGTGAGCTCCACTTTCGATGAACCACCAACTCGACACGTGCAAGTGGCGGAAATGGTTCTCGAGAAAGCCAAGCGCTTGGTTGAGCACAAACACGATGTGGTGATTCTCTTGGATTCCATCACTCGTTTGGCTCGCGCTTACAACACGGTCGTTCCGCCATCTGGAAAGATCTTGTCGGGTGGTGTGGACTCCAATGCCCTTCATAAACCAAAACGATTCTTCGGTGCCGCTCGAAATATTGAAGAGGGTGGATCTTTGACTGTCATCGCGACGGCTTTGATCGACACAGGCTCTCGAATGGACGAAGTGATCTTCGAAGAATTTAAGGGAACTGGTAACGCCGAAATCCACTTGGATCGCAAGTTGATGGAAAAGCGGATCTTCCCATGCATGGACATCAACAAATCTGGAACTCGCAAAGAAGATCTGTTGATTGAAAAAGCCGATTTGAATCGTCTGTGGATTTTGCGCAAGGTTTTGGCGCCAATGAACGTGGTCGATGCGATGGAATTCTTGTTGGATAAAATCCAAGTTTCCAAGTCGAATCAGGCGTTCCTGGGCTCGATGTCCGGAAACGGCTAATTTTTGAGGCGAAAGCGGGGGTGGGCGTAGTGCCCGCCGACGCTCAAATTCGCGTAAGCCACTGATTTTATTAATTTAAAAAAGGCCTCGACAGGGGTGGGGCATTATGTTAAATCCTGCTCCTTCGATCAGCAATAAAGGACTTTGTTATGAAAAAAGATATGCACCCTAAAATTCACGATGTTGTCTTCAAAGACATCTCTTGTGATTTCGCTTTCTTGGGCCAATCCACAATGTCATCTAAAGAGATGATCAAGTGGGAAGATGGCAAAGAATACCCACTCCTCAAAGTTGAGATCTCCGCAGCTTCTCATCCATTCTTCACTGGTAAGCAGCGTGTGATGGATACTGAAGGTCGTATCGATCGCTTCAAAAAGAAGTACGGCAAGAAATAGCTGTTCGCAGAGCCTTCGGCTTTGTGAGATTTCAAAATCAGGTCGAAGGTTTCAAAATGTGCGGTCTTTCAAGAAGACCGCATTTTTTTTGTTCAAATTGAAACTCCCCGAAACCAGTTAGGACCTGATCTCATGTTTTCCAAACTCGACGAAGTTGAATCCCGTTACGAAGAAGTCAATATGCAGCTTCAACGGCCCGACGTTGCCTCCAATCAGAAGCAATATCGCGCCTATATGAAGGAGCTCGCAGATCTGGAAAAGATCGTCGTTCCCTACCGAGAATTCAAAAAGAAGAAATCGGATTTGCAGTCGAACAAGGAAATGCTGGGCTCCGAGACAGATCAAGAGCTTCGGGAAATGGCTCGCGAGGAAATTCGCGAATTGGAAACCAGTCTTGTCGATTTGGAAGAAAGACTGAAAATCCTGCTGATTCCAAAAGATCCCAACGATGACAAAAATATTATCATGGAGATTCGAGCTGGAGCGGGTGGAGACGAAGCGAGTTTGTTCGCCGATGAACTTTTCCGCGGGTACATGCACTATGCGTCTTCTCTGGGTTGGAAAGTCGAGTTGATGTCTTTCTCCGAAGGCAATGTCGGCGGAGCGAAAGAGATCGTGGCCAGCATTTCTGGCGAAAGCGTCTATAGCAAATTGAAATATGAGAGCGGTGTTCACCGCGTGCAGCGTGTTCCAAAAACAGAAGCCGCCGGCCGCATTCACACTTCAACAGTCACGGTGGCGATCATTCCCGAAGTCGAAGAAGTCGACGTCAAAATCAATATGAACGAAGTGCGAGTCGAAACCATGCGCTCGCAAGGTGCCGGCGGACAGTCAGTCAATAGAACCGAATCAGCTGTTCGTGTTGTTCACTTGCCAACGGGTCTCGAAGTGAAATGCCAAGAGGGAAAATCTCAGTCTTCCAACCGAGAAAGAGCGTTTCAAATTTTGGCTGCCAAGCTTCAACAAATTGAAGACGACAAAGCACGCCAGGCAGCTTCCGATGTGCGTTTGGAGCAAATTGGAACGGGTGACCGCTCAGAGCGAATTCGCACTTACAATTTTCCGCAGACTCGAATTACAGATCATCGAATCGGCTTGACGATCCATCAACTGACTCAAGTCATGAGCGGATCTTTTGAGTTGCTCATTGACCCTCTTGTGGCACACTTTCAAGCAGAGGCGCTGAAAAACCAAAGCAAGACGACATGAAGCTAAAAGAAGTTCTCGATCGCACAGTTCAATTTTTCAAAGATAAAAAAATCGACACTCCTCGGTTGGATGCTGAAATTCTTCTGACCGAAGCTCTGGGCTACAAAAGCCGCGTTGATCTTTATTTGAAATTCGATCAGCCACTCAGTGAAGTGGAACTTAATCGCAGTCGCGATTTTGTCCGCCGGCGCACTCAAGGCGAGCCAGTGGCTTACATCATTGGGAAAAAAGATTTTTTCGGACACTCCTTCCAAGTCAATAGCGATGTCTTGATTCCGCGACCAGAGACAGAATTGCTGGTCGAAGAAGCTCTCAATTGGCAAAAAACTCACCAGGTGTCTTCTCCTCGAATTTTAGATTTGGGTTGTGGAACTGGCTGCATTGGTCTTTCGATTCTTGAAAAAATTGAAGACGCCACTTTGGTCAGTGTTGATAAATCAGCGGGCGCTCTGCAAGTGGCTCGTCAAAATGCCGAAGCGATGGGCCTCGCGGACCGAGTCGAGTTCATCGAGAGTGACGTGATGAACTTGGAATTGAAAGCTGGGGAGTTTGACATCATCGTTTCCAATCCGCCTTACATTGCCGAAGACGATCCCGAAGTGCAGGCCGAAGTGAAAAAGTTTGAGCCTCACATGGCGCTCTTTGCGCCTGAAAATGGACTTTCTGCATTGTTGATGTGGTCGCAAAAAGCCAGAGCTTGGCTCAAACCATCTGGGTTTATGGGATTTGAAATGGGATGGACTCAAGGCCCGAAGATGAAAGAGCATTTCACGCGTTTGGAAAGCTTTGGTACAGTGAGAATCGTCAAAGATCTCGCTGGAATGGATCGGCACATCATTGGAGAGAAAAATGGATAAGATGGTTGTTGAGGGTGGAAGAACCCTGAATGGAGTTGTGGATACAAGTGGAGCCAAAAATGCGGCACTGCCCATTCTCTTTTCGACTTTGTTGGCCGAAGGACAGCACGTCTTTAAAAATGTTCCTCGTCTGAAAGACATTGATTCAACGGCGGAGCTCTTGCGTTCTCTCGGTTGCACTGTCGATTGGGATGGCGATCTTTTGAAAGTGACTGTCAAACGCGCTCAGTCCATGGAAGCCCATTACGATTTGGTTCGTAAAATGCGCGCCAGTATTTTGTGTTTGGGTCCTTTGCTCACCAAGTATGGGGAAGCTGTGGTCTCAATGCCAGGGGGTTGTGCGATTGGGACCCGTCCAATCGATCTTCATTTGGATGGAATGAAAGCTTTGGGAGCCGAAATCACTTTGGAAGAGGGTTACGTTAAAGCCCATGCTCGCAAGCTCAAAGGAAGCACTTTTGTTTTTGAAACTTGCACAGTGGGTGGCACTGAAAACCTGATGATGGCGGCTGTCCTGGCCGAAGGAACCACGATCTTGGAGAATGCCGCAAAGGAACCCGAGATTGTCGATTTGGCGAATTACCTCAATGCCATGGGAGCGAAAGTTTCCGGTCACGGCACGGGTGTCATCACGATCGAAGGTGTTTCCCAATTGAAACCTGCCGAATATTCTGTGATGTCCGACCGTATTGAGGCCGGCACTTTGTTGATTGCGGGAGCGATCACCGGTGGCGAAGTCACGGTTCGAAAAATTGATCCCGACCACATCGATTCTTTGATCATCAAAATGCGAGACGCCGGTTTTAAAATTTCAACCACGGCTGACACTGTGACTGTTCATCCGGCAAAAAGCTGGAGAGCAGTTGATATCACCACCAATCCATACCCACTTTTCCCGACAGATCTTCAAGCCCAGTACATGGCATTGATGACAGTGGCCGAGGGTACAAGCGTCATCACTGAAACTGTCTTTGAAAACCGCTTTATGCACGTTCAAGAACTGATTCGCTTGGGTGCGGACATCACGCCAAAAACTCGAGTCGCCATCGTTCGTGGCAAACGCAACAGTCTCAAGGGTGCTCCTGTCATGGCCACCGATCTGCGAGCCAGTGCCAGCTTGGTTTTGGCCGGATTGGTCGCCGAAGGCGAAACCGCAGTCGGGCGCATTTACCACTTGGATCGTGGCTACGAAAAGCTCGAAGCCAAGCTCTCCTCTTTGGGCGCACTCGTCCGTCGTATCGAATAGATCTTCTATCTCTGAGAAATTCCCCTCTGGTTCCAATTTTTGGGCAAAAAAAAGCCTCATTCTGGAGGGGGGGTGAATGAGGCTCTTAAGAACTTAAAATTTGAGAGAAAGAACAGTCTCAGCCCATGGAGGGGATCCGGGCTGAGACCTAAACCGGCGATTCGCTTTAGTTGGCGATTTCGCTAATTCCGATAATTACCAGCACGGGGACTTCTTTTGCTTCACGATCATCGCCTGGGAGGGGGTCCAAGGTAGAGGAGCGAGCAAAATTTGAAGAATTGTGCTTGGCTTTATAGGCATCAACAGCAACCAGCTGGCCATTGAACTCAGAGAGGTCAATGTTTGCAGCCAATTGATAAACTTCTGTTTCGGAAACTACCAGATAGAACTCCTGATTCGGAGTCATCGCGATATTACCGACAAAAGTCTGGGCTTGGGCAGGCTTGTAGTCGACGAAAATAGGTTTAATTTCCATCTGAGCACGAGCTGTTGCAGAGAATCCAAGGACCACCAAAACATAGAGCGCGATCAGAATATTTCGAATGCTGTATTTAGAAGATCGAGTCTTTTGCATGATCAATAACCTCGATGATCCCTAGAGCAACCTGTGTGCCAACAGTAAAATCGGCTCAGATCGAAACAAGACCCATATATGCGAAGCATCAAGGTTCCAAGCTGGGTTTGCTGGTTCCATCGTAGAACCACTCAAACTGGACCTTTGGTACCACCCGCATTCTAAGACTCATCGTTTGGGAAAAACCCCCGTACAATCAAATATCTATGCAGGACAGTCGCGGCGGAAAAACGAATATCCAATGGCTTATTCGAACCGAGAATGAAAAACAAATTGGACCTTATTCGACGGAAGCCGTTTTGAAACTGATTTCGGAAGGCGCTCTCACGGGTGGCGAGAAGATCAAGCGCTATCCGGATGGCAAATGGACTGCGATCTCAAAACAAACAGATTTTTATGACAAATTGCTCGAGGCCCTCGAAGAAGTTCCACGCGTCAGCTTCAAAGCCAGCGAAGAAAAACAGGAAAAGATTGAGGCCAACACAGTTCTCACTTCTGTTCCGGCTGCCAATTCAAAGCCGACAATTGATGAAAGTGAAAAGACGCAAATTGTTTCGAAAATTGAACCCACTCAAAAAAAACCTCTGATCGAGGAAGCTGTGAACCCCAATCAAATCAATCTTCAGACGATTGATTTGGTGCCAGTTGAAAAAGCAGTGAATCAGGATCGCTTTCGTACCGCCAAACTGCCTTTGTTTCTGGCGGCGGGTGCTGCGATTTTGGGAATGCTGGCTTATCTTTTGCCTTCTTCTGATCAACGAGGGGGCAAACCCCAATTGTTGATTCCACGAGCGGGAACGACTGCCACGATGTCGGCTGAAGACGTCAAAATGGGTCTGAACAAAGCCGTCAATGAGTTCACCAAAGACACTTTCGAAGGCCACATGGATGCGCAAAATAAATTGGTATCTGTGATCGAAGGTGCACCTCAAAATATTGAAGCGCGGGGGACTTTGTGTTTGGTTTACCGGGAGCTGTGGCCTTTCGTAAAACAAGATGCTCGGGATCTGGAAGCCATTTACTCGATGGCCAAGGCCACTCGCAGTCAAGATCCCACAGGGATCAACGGAGTGTACTGTGAGATCGTGAAATTAATGACGATCGGAAAATACAAAGAAGCCCGGGGAGTGGTTGAGTACGCTTTGAATCAACCGCAAATGTCGACAGCCCCGGTTCTTTATCAATTGAAAGCCGAACTGCTTTTTGAGGATCGAGATATTCGCACTGCGATTCTCTATATGGACAAGGCCAAACAGTTATGGCCCGAGTGGGTGAAGCCCCATTATGAACATGCGAAATATTTGGCGCGTGCCGACCAAGCCACGGAAGCAGCTCAAGCTTTCCAATTGGCTCTGCAGAAAAATCCGAAGCACAAATTGGCGCAAATTGATTATGGAATTTTGCTGTATAAAAGTTATCGGCGACGAGAAGATGCTTTGAAAACGATTTCCTCGGCACTGGGAAGTGTGGGAAAAATCTCTCGCATCGATGCCTCTCGCGCGCATTTTTTTCTGGGACTGATCTTCAGTGAAATGAAGGATGTGGAAAAAGCTCGGGAAAATGCGCAGTTCGCTTTTGAACTCAATCCTGGGGATCTTCAGATCAAAGAGTTGGTGACCAAACTGGGAGGCTCAACTCGAATTGGAAAATCAGCTTCTGAAAACAACGAACTGGTTTTTCTGGGCGACCAACATCAACGCACTGGCAATTTCTTAGCGGCTCAGGCCGAGTACAAAGCAGCCTTCGAGTTGGACCCCACCAATGCCATGGCCGCTCTGAAAGCAGCCAAATGTTTGTGGCAAATGAATCAGGGGAATGAAGCCACTCAATGGCTCAAAAAAGCGATCAAGGCCGACAGCAAACTTTCCAGTGCCTATGTGCTCTTGGCCGATTATCAATCCGAAAGGTTCGATTACTTGGGAGCCATGCAGATTCTGAACAAGGCTTCGCAACTGTTTCCCAATAATTACGAAGTCCTTCGAGGATACGGAATGGTCGAGTTCCGTCGCAACAATGTCAAAGATGCCATTAGCTATCTTCAAAGAGCTAACAAGCTTTATGAAAATGACATCGACACTTTGATTTTGTTGGCGAAAGCGCACACTTTGGCCGGGGACTACAACTCGGCGCAAAAGTTTTCAGTGCGTGCGATCGAGTTGGATGCGACCAACACCGAAGCGCAAATTGTCTATGCGAGAATTTTGACTCAGTTCCAAGGATTGGAAACTGGAGTTTTGTACCTGAAGGATTTGATTACCAAGTTCTCTTATACGATCGACTTTCGATTGGCTCTGGCCAATTTGTACAAAGAGCAGGAAAGATCGCCTCAGGCTCAGAAAATTTTTGAACAATTGGTTGATGCCGATCCTCGCAATAAGAAAGCACGTTTGGGATTGGGTGAGAGCTATCAAGCGCAGGCCTTTTTTGACAAAGCTCTGAAACAGTTTTTAGCAGCGAGTGTGCTTGACCCCACAGATGCGGAAGGTTTATTTCGAGCGGGATTGTTGTACATGGAAATCGGGAAAAATGCCGAAGCCATTACTCAGCTGAAAAGAGCGCAGGCAATCAATCCGCTGTTTCCGCGACTGAATTATTATATCGGCAAAGCGTTTTTTCAAAACAGCCAATACGACGATGCTTTGGTTTCAGCGCAAGAGGAGAGGAAACTCAATCCGAACTTGGCCGATTCTTATATTTTAGCCGCCGAAATTTATTCGGCGACTCGTCAGTTTCAAAAGTGTGCGACCGAGTACCAGCAGGCCGTCAAATTGCGGTCGCAGGGAGCTGAGCTCTATGTCAAAATGGCTCGCTGCTATCGCCAGGGCGGAAATTCGGAAATCGCTGAAAGCATGTTGAACATTGCTGCCAGCCAGGAGTCCGGCCTTCCAGAAATTTATAAGGAACAAGGCGCTGTTTATGAAACAAAAGGTGACATGAGGGCAGCTGTTCAGGCTTATAATAAGTACTTAGCGCTATCGCCCAATGCGCCGGACCGCAGAGAGATTGAGAATTTGATTCTCTCAATCGGCAACAGGTAACAGGAGGTTTCCATGGGGATTTCAGATAAGTTCAGTCAATTGGCTGGTCAAATGCAAGACGGAGTGAAGAACACTTCCATTTCGTTTGCGAGTTTGTCTCTGAAATTGGTGACGGCTTTCTTTTTTGCACTCACCGTTTCCTTGGTCGTTCAAGAGATGATGGCCTCCGGCACTTTCACTTTTATTTTCACGATGGTGCTGGTTGTTGCGCTGATCATGAAGTTGATTGGCAAATGGAGTGTTGGAGCCGTGCTCCTGTTTGACTTGTTTTGTGTGCTTGTGGCACTTCTTCTCAAGCTTTACCTGCAAGTGGCCCCTTAAGCCGCTAGAAAGACCGAACCACCATGATCGACATTAAGCTGCTTGAAAAAAAATCTGAAGGCGGACCTTCTTACTTCGATGAATACAAACAAAGTCTGATCAACCGAGGCGCTTCCACCAGCGCTTTGGACGAAGTCATGAATCTCAACAAAAAACGCAAAGAGCTGATCACTCAGGCGGAAACTTCTAAAGCCAATCAAAACAAAGTGTCTGGCGAAATTGCCAAGCTCAAGCGCGAAGGCAAAGATGCCGGCTCTTTAATTGAAGAAATGGGAAAGCTCGCAAGCTCCGTGAAAGAAATGGAACAGAAAGCGGCTGAAGCTGAGCAAGAGTTGACTCAAATGCTTTTGATTTTTCCGAACAAGCTTCATTCCAGTGTTCCGGTCGGGAAGTCTTCTGATGACAACAAAGAAGTGAAAAAGATCGGGGAGGCCAAAACTTTTTCGTTCAAAGCCAAAGAGCACTTTGAAATTGGCGAGAATTTGGGGATTTTGGATTTTGAAAGAGCCGGCAAAGTCACGGGCGCGCGCTTTACCTTTTTGAAGGGGGCTGCGGCGACAATGGAGCGAGCTTTGATCCAGTTTTTTATGGATCTTCACTCGCAAAAGCATGGCTACACGGAAATGATTCCACCTTATATCGTCAACAGTGCTTCCATGGTGGGAACGGGACAGTTTCCAAAATTTGTCGACGATGTCTTTCATTTGGCGGGAACGGATTATCATTTGATTCCAACGGCCGAAGTTCCTGTGACGAATTTTTACGCCAATGAAATTCTCAAAGAAGAAGAGTTGCCAGTAAAATTCTGCGCCTACTCTCCGTGCTTCCGGAGCGAAGCGGGTTCTCATGGTCGCGACACCAAAGGTTTGATCCGCCAACACCAGTTTCACAAAGTGGAGTTGATGGTTTTTTCTCATCCTTCCATGTCTCATGAGATTCATGAGCAACTGACAGCACATGCGGAGCAGGTCTTGATTGATTTGGAACTGCCGTTCCGTCGCATGCTCTTGTGTTCGGGCGATATCGGTTTTGGGGCCGCCAAGTGCTATGATTTGGAAGTTTGGTTGCCAGGCGCTGGGGCTTACCGCGAGATCAGCTCTTGCTCGAATTTTGAAGACTTCCAGGCTCGAAGAGCCAATATCCGCTTCCGTCCGAATGGGGGAAAGCCTCAGTTCGTGCATACTTTGAACGGCTCTGGTTTAGCTGTGGGTCGCACTTTGATTGCGATTTTGGAAAACTATCAGCAAGAGGATGGTTCGGTGCTGGTTCCGAAGGCACTTCAGAAGTACATGTTCGGTCAGACCGTGATTCGCTAGTCGCTGCGGCGCCGCGCTAAGATGTGAAAGTCATTGCTCCGTCTCTCCAAAACCCATAAAACGGTCGACGGAGAGATGGTAGAGCGGTTGAATACACCAGTCTTGAAAACTGGCAGCCCTTCGCGGGGCTCGAGGGTTCGAATCCCTCTCTCTCCGCCAACTAAAAAATAAAATCCCTGTAAAATTGATAAGTTGGCTTCCCGCTCTGCGTTCTACCTACAAACAGACCCACAAAACCATTTTTAAAAACAACAAAGATCTAAAGGTTCAACACCAACGCTCTTGCTAGGTCGGCATGTAAAACCCATGCTTCTTGAACATGAAAATGGGTCGGATCGTTTATCAAAGTATCTAACGTTTTTTCAAGTTGAGCTTTAGTTGCTGCTTTAGCCGCAGGAGGAAGATTGGATTTATCCACGATATCTATCTGCCTCTTTACGTTTTCGATCGTTATCCGATTGATATTTTTAATCTCTCTCAAATTTTCGTTTGAAAGGAGTCCTGCGTATCTGTAGCCGTCTAGAATTGAAACTTTTTGGTCACCATCAATATCTTTCCCAGCATGAATCCATTCAAAAAATTTCATGAAGAACAAATTTGCGAGCCAATCTAAAGCAATCTCTTC